>Ga0214543_1001489_pt1 | contig 45276 bp, 26 predicted proteins | sample CNSS2metaG_FD_160094 | JGI IMG/M metagenome (GOLD analysis project Ga0214543, IMG submission 160094) | Root nodule microbial communities from cowpea collected in UCLA plant growth center, Los Angeles, California, USA - CNSS2 | ecosystem: Host-associated > Plants > Roots > Nodule | place: USA...
GGAAGTGTATTGAATTTTTGGTGTGTCTTAAAGCCTTACATAGAGTCTCTTATATAGTAAAATAGAGAACCACATCTCATTATTCTAAGCAATGTGGGACTAAATCAAGCACCATAATTCTAACAATACCTATGAGTGATTATTTCACAAAGACAATTATTGTAGAAACCATAAGAAAAAGAATTAGGTTTAAATTGGTTAGGAGAAATAATAATTAAAGTTAAACACAAAACAATATGGGTTTCAATTTTTCTTTTTAAATTAAGAAAACAAGCACAACAAAATTAAGATTAATGAATTAACAAAAGAAGGTGTTTGTTTTCTTCGTACCTGTTTCCAATGATATGTTGACAACACATCACATACACCAAAATATTTTTGAATTGAATTTCATTCAATTTTATCTATGATTGCAAAGGGTATCCATTCAATTTAGTTTATTTTATCTATCATATTTGATAATTCATTTAAATATATTTTTTTAGGAAATTAAACATTTAATCATAATTTAGAATCCTAATTATTTATGTAAGAAAAACTCAGCCCTACGAATGAAAAGTTCTAATACCATACATAACTTAAAAATGTCTTAAAGATCATACTACATTTAATGAAATTAAAATTAGATTATTTATTTATTAAAACTTTATATAATTTTTATTTTTTTCTAAGTTATATGTATAAATTAATTATAACTCGAATTCATTATTTTCATACTTTTCTCTTAGCCTTTATAAACAAACATGCCACGCTATATTTTAACTATAAAATTTAATTTCAATAAAAACAAATCATTTAAACAACCTCTTAACTCAAAACAGTATCTAAGTTTATATGTCCATTAAACATTATCTAATTTACACTAATATAAACTTAACTTCACAATACCTTCAAATAACTATTATCAAAAAAACCATCCGGAAACTTTACTTTAATAATTTAATTTTAAAATAAGAACAAAATATTTTACCATAATTAATTATCAAATGGTTGTTTTGTTTCAATACGTTTTCATTGTCGTAACTCATCTCAATCTTATATCTATTCAATAACCAGGAAGGCATGAATAACTTTTTAAGATAATTTCACAATTAAAATAAGATAAAATATATAATAAGATGATAAAAAAGGTTATGTAATAAAAATGAGAAATAATTTATATATACTGAATCGAGTTAGCTATTATAAATATAATAAATTTATTAAAAATAATTATCTTAAATTCAAATAAGCAGTAATTTATAATTATTAAACTTTTATAATTATCGTACTTTCTTATCTTCTTCAAATAAGTTAGCATTTTTGTCTCTCTTATCACTCTTACAAGTATTTCTAAAAACATATTGATTAAAAGTCTTACTTCAAAGTTGAATTACTAAATCGGTTTTTTATAAAATATTTTAGTAAGACTTAATTAAGTTTTAAATTTTCACAAATTTAGATATTCTTATTTAAGTCTTTATTATAAAAATATCTATTGAGTATTCACAAATTCTATATATTTTTAATTTGAGTCCTTACATTTTAATTTTAATTCACAAATTTTATGTTTTAAATACCATATTCATTAAATTAGTAAAACCATTTTGAAAAGAGTGAGGAAAGAATCAAACAAACCCTAATTTTCAATGCTTATAAAGATAATTTACTTAGACAAAATAGCAAAGGGTTTCAAATTTTCAAAGATGACTTGGTCATGGTTATGAAAATTTAGAACCCAGACCCACATGAGATCAAACAAGGATGAATTATTTGGACATAAGAATTGACCTTATCAGAAAAAAAAAAAAGAAAAAACAAATAAGGGCTCTTCTTTATTTGTGCCTAATTCCAATTTTTCTTAGTTAAATTTGAATGGGGACAAGAACATGGATGGTCCACTCCACCATCACATTAACACACATATCATTTTCTTTAATGATCATAAGAGAAAGAAAAAACTGAATAAACTTCTTTGTAACAACTACAAATGCTGCATAAGTTTTTAATTTAAATCTAAAATATGTAACTAAGATAAACACACTCATGAATTTTATCTTAGTCCAAAATATACCTTTGATGCAATAATATAATGATAATTTTACTGAACTGTGAATTTGATGGATGTGTCAAATTCGCGACAATTGCATAAACCACACGACAAGGTGTGATGTTTGAACTCAATCCATATAAAGAATTGATACTTATTTAAAATCAAAAATTTTAGACAATGTGTTTATGTAAGTTTATTTAACTTTTTCATTTTTTATGTGATATGAGATTTAGACTCAAACTTAAATTCTTAAATACTAAATATAAATACAAATATGTATTAGATTTTGTATAAGATCATTGATAACATACTTGTTTTTCATTTTTTTTGAAATGAAGAAATCTGGCAACACGTTAAAACCTTCTTAAGTGTTACTTTTATCTGAGATTGTTGGAAGTTTCACATCGACTAAAGATAAGACCAATTCACAATATATAAATGGGTACAATCCTTACAAGTCGATTTTGTGAGATTAAGTTAGGTTTAAAGCCCCGTTCGGATATCATACTAATTAGGAAACATACATGATCTTGGATTCAGAAGTTAAACTATGTACTGTTCTTGTACATGTACAAACCCAATGGAAGGGGAAAAAAACAACCATATGGTATCTGATAAGGACCATTGTTTCTAATCTAGTAGCACATTACAGAATTCACATTATTCTACTGTAAAAGCTAAAGCACTCAACCTAAAAGCCTTTCTGATAAATCCAAGATTCCTCACTCTGCATCCTCAGTTGCTTGTAGAAGTTCCCAATGAAGGCCTCAGCTTTTGCAAACAGCTCTTGCCCATTAACTCCTCCAATCTCCTCTTCTGCTTCATCTTCTTCATCCATGCCTTCTGCATCAGCTTCTATGAAGAAAAGGCTAGTAGGCATTGGAGGAGAGTTTTGCATCATGTTGCTCACAGAAACAACCCTTTCAGATGCACACTTTTCAGCTTGTTCTGAGACAGCATCAGAAACTATAGGGGTGGAATTGGAACCTTCTCTTTTCTCAGAACTTGCTTCTGATGGCTTTTTATCTTCCATAGGGCTAGAAAAAACTGAAAGGAGTCCAGCTTCTGCACAAAGTGCCATGATGAGAAAGTTTATGATGAAATACAGGTAGGTTGGTCTGAGTGAGGAAGGTAAATAGGGTGTGATGACAAGAAGAACAAGTAGAACACAGAGCACTAGAACTTGAGATTTCTTGAACTTGTTCATGGCTTTGGGAAATGAGAGCAAAAGGTGTCAAAGAGCAAGGAATGAGAATGGGGTTCTGAATGTGGATTTATAGAGGACATGAAAGTGATGAGTGAGGTAAATGAGGGGAAGAAGAGAGAGAGAAGGAGAAACCATGGAAATTGTGTATTTGATGTATACTACAAAGTCAACAAAAAAGTACTCATAAAATTTTGGATGCTGAAAATTCTAAGAAAATTCTCAGAGAGAAATATCATTGTCAGTTTACAAAAAGTTAACAGCAATGTAAAAAAGGTGAATTACTCAAGGGTCTTAACAATTTGTGAAAGTGCAGGATCTGTTCAAGAAATGCACTGTGTGGATAACACAAAGCCACAAATCAGTTAACACTTGGTCAGTCACAGTCATGAATGAAGTAAGAAACCAAAACAAAGAAAAACTCAATTTCCAATCTGTTTAACATTTAGTGAGACAACTACTACTTGCCAAATAGAAGTAGTTCTAAATCTCATGCTAAGTGTTTCTTTTAACTAAAAGTTGAAGACTTTAAATTCACTGGATTATTCATAAGAAGATACAATAAAAAATTGACATCACGTCAAATAAAAAATCTTAAAAACAATAAATTTATAAATCTTTATACAAAACTCAACTTTCTTATTTTGATCCAAATGTAAAATTTAGATTCACACTTGGTATCAGTATGTCTTATGCTTAACTTGAAACAAATTTTAATGTTCACTTAAAAGGGTAAAAGTTTATATTCATATGCAAACTAAAGTTAACATCATATAGAGTGAACATTAATCATTTTCGAAATTGAAGTAAATATTTAAAATGTAAACACCAATGTTTGAATGATTGAAAGAAGAGTATCTATCTAAATCTTATCTGTAACAATGTCAGATAGAAGCAAAGGCATGGCAGATAAGAATTTTGAGAGTGGCAAAATCACTTTTTCCCTTTGCTTTGTGATGGCAAAGGTTGTGATTAAGTCATTCATGTGCATGACCACATCAGAAAGAGATTATTAAGATTGAGAATTTGCCTTTGCCTCTAAAGTGTGACAAGGTGACGTTAGAGCCACTCTGATGAATGAGGTAAGTAGGGTCAAGAGAGAATGCAAAATTGCAAGAGACAAATAAATATCAAACACTCAAAGTTGGTAAAAGCATATCCCCAAATTTATGCAAACTTAGTTGTTCTTGATATCATTTTTAACGTGTTCTTGCACTGTTCGTGTTTGCTTAAAAACTGTTTTTGATTATTTTAAGAAACTATGGAACATGGTCCAGTGATGAAACACAGCATCTGACGTGTGAACGAATCGAAACAATGTTTTCTTTGGTTTACAGAACATCCACTTTAACTACCAAGTTTAAGTAGTTAAATAGTGGAGTTTTAGAAATTAATGAAAGTAGAATAGATTTGTTCATAGTTTTGAAGATGGTGAGAATCTTTGTAGCATTTGCGAAAAACGGCACTTTGAATTAGTGGGGTAGTGGTCCAAGGGTAAGTAAGAATTGGATTCTGTGTTGATGGGTGGAGTGTGGTACACGCTTCATTCACCCACAAGAACCCTAATTAAGAGGAACCACATCAAATTCTTGCATGTTTTAATTACGAGAAGGTTAATTATGTTGTGGTTGACGGTAAAAAATTAGATTAAATTATGATTTAAGAGTGAGATTTGTAGTAAAATAATTATTGAAAAAATATTGTTATATGTAATATTAATCGTCTCGTAGAAGAGACTAAATGAATAGAATCGTAATCAAATCGTAACACATAATATTCGATCCTCACACATTTTAATTTCAATATTTATATAAAATAGCTTGTAATTTTAAGAAAATTCTTCTATGTGGAAGTTAAACATCAAATTGGACCAATATAACTCTCACTTTAGTTTTTTCTTCAAAGAGTAATTTTTAATTAAATTTATTAAAAAAAAAATAAGATAGGCATTTATATTTAACATTTTAGTTTTCCCCAAACTATAACATTTTTTATTATAAACTAATAAGCATTGCCATCTAAGCTTTGCTCTTTTATTAATCATAACTTACTCACCTTTGCTTTTTTACCTTAAAAATAAACAATTTTAGTAAATAAATCCTCACCTTTCTTGTATTGTTCATAACAAAATGATGATTATTTTTCTTATTTTATTTAAAAAATCGTATTGACTAACATTTAAATAAAAGTTGTATTAAAATAAAGATGTGAATGTAACTTTATTAAAAATAAATAGAAGAGTTTATATCTTTTATTAAAAGCTTGAAAGAAAAATATCTTTCTAGAAGTTATAGAAAAAACATACGTCTATTTTGAATAAAAGTATAAAAAAAATTATTTGTTTCAAAACATAAAAAAAAAAGTATTTTAAAACTATAAAAAAAAGAGTTAATTTTATTTAATCTAATTTCATGACAGAGATACAATTTTTCCTAAAATTATACATCACTGCATTTGAATGATCAATGTATCAGAGTAATTCATTGATTATCAACCTGAAATAATTGGTAGGTAAAGTTACCCAACACTCAGCTTTTCATAATTTAAAAGTAAAAGTAAATTTACTCTCTTTATTTCCTTAATTCACTTTCATGTCATTTTAACCAAATTGTAAAACAAATAGTTTCTAGAAATCATATCAACAAGCACTTCATCTTAAATTTATACTCATAATAATCTTAATTTCTTAGATTTTTGTTTCTCAGCAAAAAAATAAAAATAAAATATATTCATTCTTTTATCATACGCAATAATTTTGTGGTGTGAAAGGAATAAATTCTACTGGGAATGGATATGGATTGCAGAGTTGATAATTACAAAAAGTAGTTTCAAAGATGACAAAAAGCTGTGTACACTAAAATGTTTTTCTTTTAATTAATTTGGTTTAACTTTTAACCATAAGTGCATATAACGATAATTTTTATTGTCCTAATCAAACCTAAAAACAATTTAAAAGGTTTCCGAGGTCGCTTTTACTTTTGTTCTTTTCTTTATGTTGGAACTCTTCAATTGGGCTCTTTACTTTTGTGTAACAAATTTGAGATTATGGACCCAAATTGGAATTGTTGGACGTTTCTTAGTGCAGCTTCATAATTTCTTCCTGCACCCTTATATATTTGAAAATTTTAATTTTACTTTCTTTTCATTTTAAATTCCGAGATACATAATAAAAAAAAGTTCTGAATTACATGTAAAATAAAAAATATATTTACATTATACAATTTTTTTTTCTATTTCGAATTATATAGTCTGAAATTTAAAATATCAAATTATATGATTTGAAGAAAAAAAAATGCAGGAACACAATATGGAATTGCAGGAAGTGTCCGATTAGCCATTTTTGTTGCAACTCATGTAAGGTCTAACTCAAAAGTTGTTTTCTTTCTACAGCCTATGATTTTATTCATGCACCTCCGTAAAATGTTGAAAAAGTTTAAAATGAAATTTTTAGATTGTAAAATTTGAAAAAATATTTCAGATTATAATTAAAAATATTTTTTTTTATTTGATAATATATTTCAGTTTTAAAGATTATGCATTCTAAAATATATTTTGAATTTTAAGTTATATAATCTATAATATTTTTTTGTATAATGAAATGTATAATATATTTTTAAATTTTTAAATTCTAAATTTAAAAATATAATTTAGATTATGTAATTTGTAATTTATTTTCGGATGATATAACTGATAATATTTCTTATCTCATAGGTAATTTGAATCTTTCCTGCAAATATGAAGATTGAAAAATGAGTAAAAGAGTTAGCCCAGAATTTTTTTTTTTCTTTATTACATTTCTTATTTAATTAAAATTGAAAAAGAAAAACTCAAAATTGTTCCGTAAGATAGGCTGTTGTCACCTGTAAAAGATTGCAATTTGTATAGCATTTATCCATCTAGGCTCGACCATTACTTTTTGTACACTCATGCTTTCTATGTGCACTCCCATGGGATGGTTAAAATCCGTCTCCTCTTGTTACCGTTACTGCCACCCCTATTATTGTCACGTCCATGTTGTAAAAAAAAAGTGTTTTAGATTACATAACTTTTAAATAAAAAAATTATAAATTTCACATTTCAAACAAAAGTCTAAAATGTTTTTAAGTTGTACACTAGAGATAAAAGATAACCTTTTAGATTTCCAAAATATTATTTTAAGAATAAAATAAGAGTTTTCATAAAAACGTATAAGAAAACTCTTAGGGTGAAAAAATAAATTATCTCTTGTTTTAAGGTCTTTTGTTTCAAACTTCGACTTATCTAGTGTGGGTGTCAAAATATTTTAGTCAAAAGGTTCAAGGTTTGATCACCTAAAACATTTAAAGTGTCTTGTTTTCCTTCTCTCTCAAGGTCCTTCTTTATGTCTATCTTTCTGACCCCTCAGATTCTTCTCTTATTCAATGCTCATAAAAAATTTTTCATTTAATTCACATCTCTTGTCATCTTCTGAACAATTACCTAAGTTATGAGTTTTAATCTCCTCATTTACTATCTCATACTCCTGATATAGGGATCCTCTGGTATCGATCTAACAACTAGATTGACCTTATATCTAACAACTTGGGCCTTGCAACTAGGTCGACCTTGTACCTAACAACTAGATCAATCTTGGGCCTTGCAACTAGTTCGGCCTTGTGTCTAAGAACTAGATCAGTCTGTGGGCAGTTAAAGATTAGATCGACTTTCAGATAATTAAAGACGAGATTGGACTCCAGACAGTTAAAGATTAGATCAGCCTCTAGACAATTAAATATTAGATCGACCTTCTGGCAGTTAAAGACTAGATCTGTCTATGGACAATTAAAGACTAGATCCACCTCAAGTCTACCACTACATAACCCCTCAGCTTAGCTTTTATAAAGCTTAAGGCTAAATAAAATACTTAACATCACACTTATACGCTATTTATACTTGTTCTAGTCGAAAAGTACCAAGACTGATTAGCCATAAGCGTTTAATAACAATCTCCCTATTTTTGATCTTTTTCTTCTGTAGTCTTCTTCGTATCTTCCCCACTTCTGACTTGACCTTTCTCACTCACTAGTGTCACAGACAATAAGGTGAAACACCTACCATCACGAACTCCTATATGCGTTCGATCTATGTGTCCGATCTATGCTACCATTTCTTCCTAGTGGAGATCAATATGGGAGTCGACACCACTAACTCTGATTACTTCAATTTCATCCATTATTCCACCTTGCAAGGTTATGCCTTCAATATACTACCTATCTTATACAAGTTTCGTGTTGATTTATACATCTTCTTAGTCATTACGTTCCTGCTATTATTGGTATTGTCACATCCATTTCTCAATTTTTTTTATGTCATCCTTGCACAAGGGCCATGCTAATCTTCCATTTATTGCCCCGATCTATTTGCCAAAATCATCATGTGCTCCACTTTCCTTTGTTTTACTTTATGGAGATCAATCGTAGTTAGTTCTTAACCTTAAGGAGGTTGGCCACAAAGCTCAACTAAAAGGAGCTCAACCTCAAAGAGACCAACCTCAAGGAGACTAACCTCAGGGTTGCGCACAAAGGTCGAGCATAAGAAGTCGCCCACAAGGAGGTCGACCTTTGTAATCGGTCTTAAGGAGATCGTCCTTAGAAAAATTGGCTACTCGACCATTTGAAAGATCGACCTTAGTACTTAGTCTTAAGAAGACTAGCCTTAGAAAAATCGGCTTCAAGGAAATCGACCGTGAATTAATTGTTTAAAAGTATGATTTGCAAAAGCAATTTTGTTGCATTAAAACTTAAACCGGAGTTCTCCTTTTTCCTAATATCTCCTTTTTATTCTATTTAATTTCTTAGGATTTAATCACCAAATATGATCCTCAATTGTTATTTCTGGCTGATTGGTGTTAGGTCCAATGTTGGTTGGGTCAATAAGCCTAATTTGATCCTTTACTTGTGAAATACAGGTGAAAATAACTTGAAGACTCTATCTCTATAAATACAGATAGAGAGAAAAAGATGATCCCTTACTTATAAAATGCAGGTGAGAAGAAAATTGAAGATCCTATATGTAAATGCAGATAGGGAAAATGTGGATTACTTATTTGTAAAATGCAAGAAAATTATAAATGATACCATTATTTTACCTTTCTATATATATTTTCAATTATATATGGGTTTCTAACTTGGATTTTGCAGTCACCTCTAAAGATCAATTTAAATGAACAACATATATTAGCTAGAGGCTGAAGAAGCCAATTTAAAAAGGAAATCAATTAAGGCATCTCAGAAAAGAAGTAAAGATGATTTATCAAGGCTTTTAAAAAATTAAGGTGACCTTTCAAGGTGCCTAGTGGCATTTCAAGGCACTGAACCAAAAAATTAAGTTGACCTTTCAAGACACCTAGTGACCTTTCAAAGCACCTAGTGACCTTTCAAAGAACCTAGTGACCTTTCAAGACACTAAACCCAAAAATTAAGGTGACTCTCTCAAGGCACCTAGTAACCTATCAAGGCATTGAAAAATATTGGTGACCTTTAAAGACACCCAAGAAATAATGGCAGTTTTTCAAAGCGCTTGAAGAAGATGAAAGGCGACCTGAAGATACCCGAGAACGACCTTTCAAGGTATCATCCTAAGAAGATCAAGTATCATCACATCCACAAAAAGATTATCAAGGTATCGATGAGTGAGAAAGGTCAGATCAGAAATAGGGAAGATATAAAGAAGACTTCATAATAGAAGGGAGGGATCGAAAATTCAGAGATCACTACTAATTGCTTCTGACTAATCTATCTTAGTGCTTTTTGGCTAGAACAAGTATAAATAACATATAAGTGTGATGTTAAATGTTTTTATCTAGCCTTGAGCTTTATAAAAGCAAAGGTTAGGGGGCTATGTAGTGTTAGGGTCCATATGGTCTTTAACTATCTAAAGGTTGGTCTAGTCTTTAACTGTCAAAAGGTTGATATGGTCTTTAACCGTCAAAAGGCCAATCTAGTGTTTAGACCGATAGTAGTGAGATTGCTAAGACAAGAATATAGGACAATAAATGAGGAGTTTGATGACACGTAACTTTCCAAAGCATGACAAGAGACATGAATAAAATAGAAAAATTTGATGAGCAATGAATAGAAAAATAGTTTAGGTTAGAAAGATGGACACAAAGGAGAACCTTGAGAGAAAAGAATGAAGACACTGGTGTCGAACTTTAAATCTTTTGGCTTGAATAATGGTAAAAGAAATTTTTTTACTTTTTCATTAAAAAATAAAAAAATTTAAAATGTTTAAAATTAAACTCAAAATTATTCTGTCCAAGATGAAAGTGAGAAAAATTGTGAAGTTCAAGAAGATAGTATCATAAACATTCTGAACATAATTTATATAAAGAAATAATATGACATAATCATTAAAATTTATTGTAATTACTTTTCAATTTTATCCGTATAAAGCCACTCTGAAGTATTTGTACAAAATTTATTATCTGTGAAGAATGAACTTTGGGCAAGTTATTTTTTAATATTTATTATTTTAATTGTATTACTTAAGTTGTACATAATATATTCACAGTTTAAGCGTTTTTCTGAAAAAATAAGAATCATAAATATCATATTGATGAATTGAGTTATTTCCATAATTTTAATCCAATTAATTGTTTTAATCGAAGTATGCATGAGAGAGGCCTGACTTCTTCACACAATTTGTCTTGACACTGTACTTGTTTCTGAATGACTATGAATTATATATATTGAATATCTTATCATGATCAACTTAAAAGTCATAGACTGCAAAAATATTAAATTAAATATATTATTATTATTATTAATGGTTATAAAATGATTTCTTTTAATATTTTTAAAAAATATAACATTATTAAATAATTTTGAAACAATTCATCTTCATGATTCCTAAAGAAGCACACATCATCCTAAGAAAAGAAATAATATTCCTCATTTAACAAATAGTAATAATGTAAATCAAAAGCAAATAAGTTTTGACGTTTCTTGGCTTTCTGAGTCTTGGAAAATAGCACTGTGATTCTTTATAATATAATATTATAAAACTTAGATGTGGTAGACAAAATAATAAACCATTTCAATCTCACAAATACAATTAATTCTTTATTGTATGGTTTAAGACAGATTATTTGTATAAACTAATCATGTTAATAAATCAATCTATTTGTTAAAACATTAGTGCTCTATTTCACTGTAACAATGATTTACTATACAATTGTTGCATATTTATTACCCATTTATAAACAAGTATAACTATTTATTAAATATCATATATAACTCTGTTCCGTTTACTTAATTTTTATTTCTCATTAATTAGAATTAAGTAGGATTTTTCTGTCTTCCATTTCCAAAAGTTTTTTTTTTTATATTTCTTCAATAAAAATTAAACTTTATCTTTAGTTTCGAAAGTAAATATATGTTAGTGATTTACATTTACTCAATAGAAGTTCAATTTTTCTCCATAACTTTCTACTTGAAATTTTTCTTTCAGAGATTTATAAGAGTGTTCCAACCTCTAATGTTTTTTTTTTCCTCTCCTACTTCTAAAGAATATTAAAATATCATTCCTACAAATTTTAGAGATGGAATAGAATGTGATATCTTTGTATTGAACTTTAAATTTTATTTATTTTTTTATTTATAGTCATTTATTATTACATTTGAATTTCTCTTTTAGTTCTTTTATGAATATGTTGTAAACACTTATATACATTACAATTTTATTTAATGCTCAAACCATTTTCAAAACATAATGAGCACAAAATTAAGAATATAACTAAAAAGTTGTCATGAATTTTAAAGATACCAAATAAGGATTCTTTTTTGTTAAATTATTATAGTTTTCTTAATAAGTCTATTCATTTCAAAAAACAAAATTTGAAGAAATGTATCATTAAAGACATAGTATACCTAAACAAATTATGAATTTATTTAAAATAGAAATACTAATATACAAATACAACTAACAATAATTTATTTGAAACATAATTAAGTAAAAATAAAAACACGAGATTATTTCTTTTACTATTAGAATCAAACCTCGTGTGTATTCATTAAAAATATTATAGAGATAAAAAAAAATATTTTATATATATATATATATATATATATATATATATATATATATATATATATATTACAAACTCTTGTAAATAATGTTATTTATTAGATAAGTTAAATTAATATTATATTTTAAATTTAAATAAATCCAATTTGAAGAAATTGTGTACAAATTCTTTAAAATTTACTCAATTTCTTTTATCCAAACAGGACCTAATAAAAGATAACTAGAAGTAAAAATGATCTTTTATAAAACTCTTATAGTTATAAAGATTATAATCTCTAAAACTATTTTTTCTTTTCTTTATATTCTTTCTAAGATCTTGACTAATATACTCAACTTTTTTAGTATCAAAAACCACCATAAGTGTTCGACATAGAGCACAATAATTTTGTCTAGTCTTAATTTTTATAAAAGTAACTTCATTTTTTAATCATTTTCTGAGTTGATTTTGAAAGTTTTGCATGTATATATTGTTGAGTGATTGCATGTTAAAGAATGTTTAAGATAAATTTTTCTTTTATATAGAAATGTTAAAGAATGTTCAAATTATTGATACGAGTTTTATTGTATTCAACTATTGTTAGTATCTTGTGAGAGCAAAAGTCTTTTGAACTCAATTGACTTAGAATTTGATCTAGATAGAGAAAGTTAGTAATTTTTATTTTAAGTTGGAGAATTTGTTGTTAAGGAAAACTTGATAAAATTGGTGAATATATTATGTGTAATTATTTGATTATTGAGATTTAGTTGATTTCTGAATAGTTTACTTGTTGAACTTGTGTAATTATTTATAGTGAGATTGTTTTGAACGAGAAATTAATAAGAAATTTTCAATGTTTAATGAAAAGGATCGATCAAATTGTTTTGTATGAAGTAAGTTATTGAATGAAAGTTGTGCAAGTCCTGACACAAGACAAAAGACAGTACCTTTTGCAATGTTGTTTTGTCTCTCAGCCATGTGAATTGTGGATCAGATTTTCACTCACTAAAAGAAAGAAACAGTGACAGATAAAGATGAGGTTGAAACTAATGGAATGTCACATGCAAACTGCAAACATGAATTATTAGTATGAGTGTACTATGTACTTTCCTTACTGTTCTAAATGTCATGTTCTATAATAGAAATTACAAATAGGTATATAATGTAATTTTTATAAATATATTCACTTTTCAATTTTTATTTTAAAACTAATTCTATAAAGTAAGGAAAACTAGATATGTGGATTCGTGTTATATTTTATAACATCACGTTAAAACTCAAGAAGATAATATATTTAAAGGGTATTGTTAGATAAGTTGCCTAAAGTTAGCTCGTAGGGATGTGCAACTAAACAATAGTTCTTGTGAGTTATATAGGGAGAATGAAGAGAGCACCACACATCTTTTTCTTTGTTGCAAAATAGCTTAATCAGTTTGGTAGATGTGTGACAGGTGGGTAAGAGTGAGTTCAATGTACCACAACCAACCTAGTATTAACTTTCTACACTTTAACCTCTAGCAACTAAATGGAACAAAATAAAATCTGGAAACGTGTGAGCTTAGCAATTATTTGAGAAATTTGAAAACACCGGAATGAGGTTATATTTAAGCAAGGAAAGTAGACCCAGAAGAAATATTCAGCTTGTCACAAGTGAATGTTTGGATATGGATGAAACACAAACTATCAAATGTTAACTTTTTTTATAGTTTTTGGTACCAATGTTCGATTCACTGCTTAATGACCTCTAATGGAGGGAATAATCATACAACTTCAATAGTGACACAAAGCATGCAGGAAAAACCTTCTTATTTTGTTGAAGCTTCTACAAAGATTATTAGACAAAAAGTTTTGGACAACTTCTACTCAAAGCTTATCATGTTGTTGCAAAGAAGTTAAGTACAATAGACAATAATTACATGCTTTAAACAATATTTTCTTACATTGATCAATATCCCTTCTATATTATGTTTCAACTTGGGATCATGTTCCAGGTTATATTTTCTTAGTATTGTTTCTAGTTAAGCTTTTTTTTAGTTTACCTTGTATTGTAAGGGTGGGCATGGATCAAATTTTTAAAAATCCGGTCCACATTTAACTTGAGTTCAAATATTTGGATCAAATATTAGATCCATATTTACTTTTCTGTAAAATCATATTATATTTTTTTAATATCTAAATCCAAATATTTTGGTTAAGATTTAAATCCAAATCCAAATCCAAATCCAATTCTAGATCCACATTTTTCAATATTTTTTTTTAATTTTATAAATTTGTCTAATCCTAGGCCCTCATGTCAACTTCATCTTTTCCCAACACACATCACAACACCATGACTTCCTCCCTGCACCTCCACTGCACATCATCGATGACAACACAAGAGCATGCCAGACTCATCGTTGACCACCGTAGCTTCTCCAGAAACAGAGACAGCCACGCAGATTAACCTCCATATGCAGTATGCCAAAAAGCACTCATAACGTTGTTTCCTACCTTTTATTGATGTTAAGTTTCGTGAATAAAATCAACTCCTACATAACTTTTATCTTGTTTAATCCTTTAGTTTATGTTATTTTTGCATTGTTTCGTATTTTAGTTGTTTTATACTTTTTTACTTCTAATCTCTATTATGAGTGTGTGAAATAAAACAATAGGAAGCAATTCTGGTGGAGGAAAATAAGCTAAAACTCAAGGAAGCATGATTGGACATGAAAGATTGATTTTTACACAAATAATTATGTCGAGGGGCACCAAGATCAAGTCCAGCACTACAAACATGGAGAAAGGACTCACATATATGTATACAGTGCCTTGGACCACCCTTGGAAGGCCAAAAAGCGACCATTGGGCGTCAGGGTCACTCGCTGGGCGAGCTGGTGGCTCGCTGGGCGAAAATGACAGACCAGAACTGCAGTATTTCAGTCGTTGGGCGAAAATATGGCTCGCCCAGCGAGTTACATGTCTGAGAACGACGATTTTAGGCCTCGTTGGGCGAGTGTGAAGCCGCTGGGCGAGAATATCGACCCAATACGCGAATATGGTTATTTAATCATGTTTCTACGAGAGTATTAGGGGATTCCTCATTTTTCACGAATAGAAACACCTTGGGTGCTTGGGAGAGACTCTTGGAGGCTATTAGGGGTGTTGAGAAACTCTCCCTTCTCCTTCTTGAGTTTCCTTCTTCATCCATGGAGAGGATGATGGGCTACGAAATTGAAGGCGGAGATGCGAATGGGAGGCGCAATTGAACCATGGAGCAATATTCAAGAACCTTGGGAGAGGAATTGTTTCTACTTTATGGTTCCAATTTCTTCTCTATTCTTCAATTTTGTAAAACCCTAGGTTCTCCACCATGGAAAGCAATTTCTATTTGTTGAGATTAGATGTAAAACATTGAATTCTTGTGTAAAATTGTGTTGTTAATTTATATGCTTTTCCAATTCATGTCAGTATTTGATTTCCTTACTTAATGCTTGATGTGGATTGTTCCCATGCTTGATTTGTGATTCTTAAGGTGTTGGGAAACATCTTTGGAATCTAGATTTGAAATTAAATACCTAATGGATGTTTGTATCTAGGAATAGAACTTGGGTCATTAGTAATCTTAGATTCTTAAAACTAATGCATGATTTCACTTGTTGAGGATTAAAGGAATTGAAACTTGATGAGTAATCATAGGCTCAAAGGCTCTAGGAATAGGATTTGAGTATTCTTGTGAATTGATTTTAACATGAATATGGAATTGAGATTTAGAATGCATGAGAATGAAATGGTTGAAGTCTAATCTTGACAAATTGTAAATACATTATGTTAATTTCTTGTTGCACACCAACTGTTTCACAAAATACAAAAAGAGTTTCCATATTGTTTGTGTGAACTTTGTGTCTAATTGAGTCGTGAATTGCGAGAGTTGTCATGTGTTGCACAAGTCCCTTGGGAGAGAACGATAACATACTTATTACTTGCTATGTGCGACCGGTGCACTTGCCATGTTGGTTTTTCACTAACAAGCACGAGCCACAAGAACTAAGCCAACAAACCATATCTGTGAGTGCCTCCATGCCGAAGCAAGATGCACTGAAAATGTCGTCTACTGCGCATCTCGACCTTCACACATCTGGTCAGAGAACGTTGCAACCAGCTCATCCTCTCATATCTACACCACGGGATATCCACGAACGCGGAAGGAAGCACTTCATCTTCTATTCCACTCAGACCAGCTTCACGGAAAACCACCTTTAAACCACCGTCCATGCGTCTTTTTGAGTGAATCACAACAAAGAAGAAGGAACCACAAGGATTTAGGGTTTTTGCAATTTTGAAATAGAGAAGGGAGATTAAAATAGGTTTAGATTTATCTAGATCTGAATATATTTTGCATTTAAAATTTGGATTATTCAATTTTAAAAATTTGAATAACTAAAAGAGATATCTAATATGATAAAATGATAAAATTCAGATTAAGGATAAAAAATAGATATGATAAAATGGATCATTACAGAAAAAAAAGATAGATCAGATCAACAAAACCGTGTTTTTGCTCACCCCTATTGTATTGTTTTAAGTTTGTGTAAAATTGGTGCCTATAAAAGGTGTAGCCTAAGAGAATGATACCTCATACTTTTTTATAAAAGGATTGGAGTACTCCTAGTGCTATACTTTTATTATATTATTTTTTGCTAATAAAAACAAAATAATAACCGACTAACATTATACAAAATCTCCAATTTTTATGAAATGACAAAACATATTCATTTCAAATGAGAAAAAAAAATAGAGAATAGATTATCACTAGATTTTTCAATTCTAATGAACACTAGACTCACACATTTACCATATTTCTAAGAGATCCAGTAATCAATTACATATTTTTAGTATATTAGATACATATACATATTTTTACACATGAATGATAAACTTAAAGAAAAATGAAAAAATGCAAACATATTATGAGATATGGTCCTTATTAAAAAAAGTTAAAGTAGCGTGAAATTGATGTTAAAAATTTTAAACAAAAATGCGTGTAGGTGTTGTTATCAATGTAAACATTGAATTTATAATATATAATTCTTGATGCCTACACACATTTTATTTATTTATTTATTGTTTAAAATGTAATATTAAGATTAACCAATAATATTTGGATATAAATTTGTTTGTGTTAAATTATAAATTTGTTTGGTACCTAAACCTGATAGACAGACTCAAATCACCACTTCCAAAAACATTTCGAGGGTGGAAATTCTTAGTGGCTTTCCTCAATGTTCGAAGTCAAAGTAGTTAATTGTCTGAAGGTTCCCTGTAATGAACTCCATTTGTCTTGCGTACATTGTAACATCCCGACAGGATATTACGGATTTATAAATAAAATAAGAGAAACAAATAAATAACAGCGCATTTAATAATACCTCATTTTCCCAAAACGCGGGAAAATTTAAAATTTATTAAATGAGCAAATAAAGTTCATAACCATCCGTTACAAAAACTAAAAGAGCAATGTTACAAAATCACCCATCAGGGTTTACAACTGTTTCCAAAAGCAAATAAAGAAAACATAAGAATTCCTCGAGTCGAACCCCTCTCGGTGACTAAGCTTCACCTGAGCCACCTACATTCAACAACATCTGCTCCCGTGTACCGCGTACACGATCATCACCAAACACACGCAGATAGGGTGAGCTTAACAGATAAATCATATATAATGTTACAGACATATATATCTACATACACACATATCACTGTACATAACTTAACATCCCACATTGTTCTATACTATAATTCCTACCATCTGACCTCCAATCAGATTATTCGTGTCCTACATCGTCTAATGATTACTTCAAGGTGACTTGCTGCCATACCTATCGGCCACAACCGATAGAGCACGTGCGAGAAACAATGCTACGGATCATACACCATAACGCCAGGTAGAGTTCCTATATACGAACATAGTCTGTATCGTCCCAAGACTACCAAACTCGTCAGCCAACAACTGAGGAGAGCAATCTATCTGAACCCGTCCGTACTGGCCACAACCAGCACACTCAAACCGGTAACACTCGCTAACCCGAGCCACAACTCAAGGGTTCCTCGTGTTCATCCGCCATCCCGAGCCACAACTGAAGAGATGCTATTCCGAGCCACAACTCAAGGAATACCACGTGCTTAACCCCTATCCCGAGCCACAACTCAAGAGATACGTTCCGAGCCACAACTCAAGGAACACCAATAATCCCACCTTTAAAGAATCGCTAGACGCCTTGTAGATCACAAATACACAACCAAAACTTCAAGCTGCAGCAGTACAAATCGCCTAGCGGGTGACACGTGCCGTCAGGCGCTGCCAGCTCCCAGACCGCCTGGCGGGTGTCGCGTACCGCTTGGCGCACAACACCTTAAAATCCCTTTTGCTGCAGAGACCGCCTAGCGGGACTGCCCCCGCCGCCAGGCGCACCAAGCCTTGAGACCCCACTGTGATCCCGCTACCGCCTGGCGGTTCGCATCCCACCGCCAGGCGCCATGACAGTACTGCGCGTACTGGTTTTTCTGCTCAAGTCTAGCACAATTTCTTACCTCATTTCCATCTGATCAATCCCCGGTATCATCTAACTTAATTGGTTACTAACAATGGTGAGGTTCAATCCTCATTCCCTAGCTTGATAACAGGACACATTCAATTATAACATTAAGCTCCTTTCTTCTTAACCTATTAGTACTCCTAGATTCTTTACCATTAAGTTGTTGCCAAGCCTATTACACTGTTTGAACTCTCATTCACAATAATTGATCAATTCTCTAAACCCCCTTGCACCCAACTTATCCAGTATTCAGAATCTCTACTACGCCATAATATAGGAAGACCTCTAATATCTGATATCACTACCTCCTAAGGTAATTCTCACCCTTGTAGTTCATACACGACTCCATCATCAAACCTTCCCAACTATCACCAAAAATTCCATCTACTGATCCTAACCCAACGAGAACAGAATCCAACCTCAGCGCATGACACTTCAACCTGCAGCAGCACTGCCACTGTGCTGGCGCCTGGCGGCCAGGCCCCGTGCCGCCAGGCGGTGCTTACCATCTGAACATTTTTTCAGATTTTCCCCGCACCCAAAATCGCACCATTTCTCTATCTTTGTGAATTCCCACTAAAATGCAATCCCAGTCCAAGCACCATCATAACAATTCAATACTTAATTACATTGATCAACTATTCCTATATCCAATTCACGGTACCCCAGTTCAAATCATAATTAAAGATATCACACATTCAACCATAAACTCATATACACTGTTCCATTCATTTAAGCCCTTAATTACGTGATTATACCCACCGTTGGTCATCAATATTTCTCTATAAGAATTACCACTAACTTTTGCCCCGACCAGATTCAACCCAGAATTCCAGAAAACCCAAAACGAGTCAGATTGCCCTACGCCGCCTGGCGGTTCAACCAGTCCCGCCAGGCGCTTCATCAGCAAACCCAGAAATTGGTTAAGACGCCTTGCGTCGCCTGGCGACCGGAAGTGTGCTACCAGGCGGTTCCTCTTCCAGGAACCCAGAACACGTGAAATTGCATGAGTCGCCTGGCGGTGGTTCGTCACCCGCCAGGCGATTTCTGGAAAATTCCAGAAACGCAGAATTACACAAAATAGCCAGAATAAGGACATCCAATTCATCATATATTGCATATAATTAACAAAACGAATACAAAAATAGAGGAGTACTCACTTTTCGTCTATGTTTTCTAGGTCTATGTTTGGCTGTTGATTCCAGTTAGGTTTCCTTTACCCCTTCCAATTCCATCCCAAGTTAACATTAGCAAAAGAAAAATAAGGTTTAATTTAAGTTTCCCAAGACTTGAACCCATAACTATGCAATTGCCGAATCACTATCAAATCATCATGCCAATTCATATTTCATGCTAACAATCATCATCCAATTAACATATTATTTTACAGCATGATTATCATATATTTAAAATAATAACGAATGATAACCCAAAAATGGCATACTTATGACTCGAACCCAAGTCCTCTCACACAATCAAAGTACTCTCAACCAATTGAGCTAGTACTTTTCCACGTCATACTCATCATAATTTATTGCTATAAATTATTTTCCCACCCGCATTTATTAATTAATTATTTATTTAATTAATTAAATTCTACAGGTCTTACATACACAAAGGAACTTCAATCTTCAAAATATAGTTGGGCTTGTCTTTAAAGTCTATTTAAAGTGCAAAGTTTTCATCCACACAAAATATGTAATTCACAATTACACCCTTTATGAAAAAAGAATATGTTCTAATTAAATTGCTCTTCCTTACAACAAAATATTATCTTACTACAACAACTAATAGAGTGAAATCCACAACTATCAAAATTATAAATAAAAAGAGTAAATTGAGATGAATATTAAATTTAAAGTTTGATAAGTCATAAATAAACTCCGACTTTAGAAATATCAAAGATTCAAAATCATTGATAAAATGAAGATTGTAATTGGTACAACTTTCTGTCACAATTTTTCCATAAACATGAGTTATATTGTTACAGTTTCAGCAAGACATGTGATTAACTAAAATTCAATTGATGTGGTTGCATCATCTTTCACCAGTGCAGTAAGGGCTTTTGGCCCCGGTTGTTTTTGATATTCTGCCCTGGTTCCAGAACCAAGACATATTAGGGTGAGGCCAAAAGGGGATGACTTTTGGCCTCGGGTGTGAACCGAAGCCATAGAGCTACTCTTGTACCTCGTTTCTACTGTGAACCGAAGCCATTGTGTCAACGATGGCTCAGCCGCAATGGAGGCGTTCTCGTCGTGGTAACGTGTTCGTGGCGGTGCTCGTGGCTCGCGCGCAACAGCTATTATCAGTGGTGGTTTGTGAATCTGTAGGGGTCACGACAATGTTTGCAGATCTAGTTTTTTTATTTGCAGGTTTCGCAATCACAAATCTGATTTGCGCAACCACTGATGGCGTCGTGCGAATGCGGGAGAGCGCTCTGTGCAGTGAGGTGCAGCACCAGCGGAGGCGACGTTGCGACGGTGGCTGCAGGATCGTGGTGGCAGCAACGGTGGTAGGGAGAGAGACGAAAGAGCGACGCGACAGTGACGGGAGGTGCAGCACAGAGAGGGTTCGCGTTCGCGTTTGCCTTCGCCTTCGCGTGATTGCAATGGTCGGAGGTGGCCGGAGGTGGTCGGAGATTTTGGTGGTAGAGGTTGCAGTGGTGAGAGAGAGAGGAAAGAGTTGTAGATTCGCGGCGCGGGGAAGTAGAAGGGCTCACGAAATTGAAACCCTAAATAAACCCTATGGCTTCGGTTCCTCTAACAACCGAAGCCATATACCCCTTTTTGGCACCGGGGGTTGTTGGACCGAGGCCAAACACCTAACAACTACTTCACTTTTTAAAAAATGCAGTCCATTTTTGGCTTCGGGTCTTGTTGAACCGAGGCCTATTGCACTCTTTGGCACTGGTTTTGCACGAATTGAGGCCTATAATTGTCTTTGGCTTCGGGTGTTAGCTGAACCGAGGCATAAAACTTGGCTAGAATTGCAAAAATGCCACCGTGCCATTATATGCTTCGGTTCCTGGCCAACCGAGGCATATAAGGCGAGGTAAAAATGAAATTTTGCACTAGTGTTTGTGCTTAATCATATCAAAATACACAAGAATGAGAACTTCACCTACAAGCCAGGGTGCAATACCAAATCTGGAACTGTAAGGAAATCTAATAACAGAACGTCACATTATCCCAAAAAGTATGTTATTTATCCACAAAAAAGAGTTTATAACTTTAAATCATTGTTAAGTTACTCAAAACGAAACAACCCTAAAACGAAAAAATCTCAAATGACCATTGGACTATCTGTCTTGAAATAGAAACATTAAGCCCCATATTAATATTCTGCTAAAGTAAAATAAAGTGTCATGTTAAGCTATCTTAATACGCAGTTGAATTAAACAACTCCAAATGTTCAATGACTTGAATGAAACAGAACATATACCTTCTAGTTACCTTATCCAACTTTAGATGTTAATCAATCAACAATATCATTTGACCAAGGATCCTAATTTATTCTTGTTGGAATCTTAACAATCTTAACTATTACTATGTCTCTCTAACGTGACCATAATGAAAATCAAGAATCTGATACCTAAGTGATACAAACACATCTAACACAAATTAGTAAAAGTTATATGTAATTAATAGTCAACAATTTTTTTTCACACAACAATAAGCTAATGTACATGAAAATGATCTCTTTATGTATGAAAATTATATAAGTAAGATACGTTATGCACCAATTACTTTCACGAGAACTTTGTCTTGATCTTCAAAAACCTTCGATCTTCTCTTCAACACAACTCATTTGAAAAGAAGAAATCAAAGAGGAAGAAGAAAATGAAAAACCCTAAAGAGAAACATCATCATCAGATTCCAAGAACACACACAATACTAGCAACATCGAAACAGGTTGGCTCGTATAACAAAAATGATTAAAATCAAACTAAAAAAATGAGAAAATAATAAAAATTAAACATTTTTCATCTTTTTTCTTGAGGACTTTGTCTTAATATTCAGAAACAACCTTCGATCTTTCGTTCAACAGCTCCTAAAAGCTTTGAAAAAAAGAAAACAAAGAAGAAGAAGAAAATGAAAAAAAAAAACTTTAACATGCTAAAGAAACAAATAACAAAAATTGATAAGAAACACCATTTACCTTCATGGAATAAATTCCAAAAATGACCATCAGGAATAACACACATCTCTTGAAAATAACACAAACCAACACAAATCGGAAATGTTGTCATTGGGAAGGTAAACCAAATGTTGCTACAGATATTAAGCCTACCTCAAAGATATAAAAGTCCAGGATAGGAAATATTACGCTAATAAAGGAATATTACCCATAAACATTTTTTGTAGTAAGAAAAATTAGAACAAACATATTGATCTTCACTCTCATCTTTGCTCTCCATGCAATGAAAGTTTGGAGAGGAAGGTAGCAGATAAACATAACTTCTTCAAAAATTTTCAGAACACCGTCAAGTCAATATACAGGGTTCCCTCCTTCCCACAAATCAAGAAGCCGAAAAAACAAAATGACTCATAACCCATCATATGTTATTGTTTAAACACAAAGCATAATGGGGGCAAAAGTGTAAAATGAAGACCACAAATAAAGGAAACAAGGAAGCATGTTTAAAAGAGGGATAATTTACTCAAAAAACTGTAAAATGGACAGGTGTCAACAAACAAAGTTGGGGTATTTGGATAATTTTCAGAGGTGATTGTTTTCCTATATTTTAGATTTAAAATAAGTAATTTTGGTTTTACATTTTATAGTCTTTCTTAAATTTGTAATAAGCGTTTTAAAAATTGACTTAAGAAGATTTAAGTTGTAGTCCGTAAAATAATTTTCTTCTATTTTATTTTTTCAAATTTTATAATCATTGTACCAAAGTGTTGAAAGGACATCTCGGTCAGCCGACACATCTGCATAGGATGAGATATTCTCGGACGTCCAAGTAGGCAATATCACTTAAAACATGACTGATAATCAGAGATGGAAAATAAATTCATCTTCGTGGTTATTGTCTGAATCTGTTCTCATCTTGACAGGGAATCTCCACGTTAATTGGGTATCGGTATGGATATGGAGAATCTCCGACTGTTTCAACTGGGTATGAGGATGAGTATAAGGATGTACATATCCCCACCATAATACTCATCCCCGTTTAAATTATTAAAATATTCACAATTAATTAAGTAACCCTATATATATATATATATACACTTTATATTTTTTATTTTTTTTAATTATTTGGTTTGTCATGAAACTCATTAGCATCTCCACTATATTTTTTATCTTATCATAACTTTTATGTATTTATGTTAAAATGATGTATGTCAATTAAAAAAATTTTATGTCTCACATTTTAATATTTCTATTATTTTTTAATATTTTTATTTATTGTATATTTTCCTTTTAGAGATAATGTTTACTACTCTCAATTTAAATATTTAATAGCACAAACCTTTCATTTATTAGGTAATATAAAAAAATTCTTTACTTATTATTATTAATTTTTGTTTCATTTGAAGAACTCTTTTGTTTCGCTAAAACAATTTTTGTTATTTCTCAACGATTGAGTATATATGTTGATATTTGAAAAGTTTTCTTATATCTCGGAGGTATTTTTCATCTTATCATACTCTTAATTATACATTTATTATAAACATTTATTAATTTTTCATCTCAAATTGTTTCTAAACATTTGTTAATTTTTTAATATTTTATTTATTGTTTATTTTCATCATGTAGAATACTATTTCGATATATTTTATCTAATTATTTTTTATTTTCTAACTCATTATCAATCATACTGTAATTTTTTTCACTATAATTGTATAAATAACTTTTATTTACTATAGTATACAAATTTAATGTAATGTCCATGAATATATTTTTATCACCATCCAACATATATTGGAGTTCAAAAGATACAAGATCTATGTTAAAATTTTATTATTATGTTTATTATTTGTTTTTTCCATCATTTTGATCAAGTGATGTATTATAATTTTTATTAGTGTATAAAAAAAGATTCATTAGAATTTAAAAAATTGAAGTAAACAAACATTTAAAATATATTTTAATTGAATATTTGTTTTCTTTTTATATATTTTTTTAAAAATATTTTTAAATTTTATCAACTAGGTTTCATTAATGTTTGAAAATTTAATAAATGTTTTAGTTCTCATGAAATTTCATTTGGTATTCTAATCTAAAATGTAAACAATTATAATTTATTTCAAAGTATTTAATACCGAAGAAACAATCATCCTCCTAATATTGAATATTTGATAATATTATGTTTCCTTTACCGTAATTTTTTATTATTTTATAAAATTAATTAAAATTAATATTGAATTAATATAAAAACGGGTACGGGTATATGTTCGAGATTTTGATACTCATTAGATTTTGATATGGGATGAAAATGATTTTTTTCTACAAAAATAAATATGAGATAATGAAATTCTTCTCATCCTGTTCCGTTGCCATCGTTACTAACAATAGTAAATTAAAGGCAATTAATCGAAACTCTAAAATAAAATAAACCTAAGTATTTTCCGTCGAAGAAAGTCATGTCCATATACTTATACTATAAATAGTTACTAGATTTATTATATTACTATATTCTCATTGATAACTGTTTTTCTTACTTGATCATAAGAGTATATTTGCAGATTTTTCCACTAAGGACATCTCATCTTCACTGGAAAAGGTTAGATCAGCCTATCAATGAAAAACATACCAGTTGGAAGAATGAGACGGCAAGTGCACGTGTGTAGTTACAGAGATATTTCGGTCCAACAAGAACAATTGTTATTTTGAATCCAGTTTTATTAAACTATTCTTTTTAATTTTGAGATATGATATTCTAATATCATAACATATTACATAATTAATGAAAAATTATATTGTAAAATTAATAATATAATTAGTTATGTAAACACTTGTTTATAATTTTAATACTTTATTATTTTAATAGTTAGCTTTAACTACGTAATTTTTTATTATAGTAAAAAAATAGGCACATGTCCTCGTTAGTAAGAGTAAAGAGAATCATGATAATAAGTGACTGATCTTAAAAAATTTAAGTTGAAGAACATAATATATTTATTTTTAAGATGTATATATTTAATTATTGTTACAAATATAATAAAAGTTTATATAATTTAGTATTAAATTTTTTATTTCTTCTGAAAAATAGTAGATTTAAAGTTTTATTTACCTATTTTAAATAAGTTTTTCTAACTTATATTTTTATTAGATATTCTTATATTTGAAAATATTTTTTTGGAATAAATTCTAAAGAATTAATATAAATCTCCATCTCTCTAATCTTTTGAATCTTGAGAAATTGTTCATCAATTTCAACAATTTAATTTTTATTATCATATTTAAAAATACGTGAAATAGTATATTGGTCTTGTTTATATTTTCTGAGTATCTTCTATTTTATCTTTTAAAAAAATCTATTATTTTATTCTCATCAATGTACATTGTTTGAAAAAAAAATTAAGACTAAAACATAATTTATCAAGATCTAATAGAAAATTGGGATATATAATTACTAGAAAAGAATCTATGATAACCAAGTTACAATTAAAAAATGGTTATGAAGAAATATATAATAATAACTTTTCTTTATATATTCATTAAAAAAATACAAAAAAACTCATGAGATAAAAAATACTAACTATTAAACTAATACGAAGAGAGAATTGTATTTTTTATCTTCAATAAACGAAAGAGGACAAATAAAAAATGAGAATAAAAAAAATAAATTTGTGTCTAACTTTATATTTTTTTTTTCGAAACAAAAGAAAACACACAAAAATTGAGAAAAAATCTATCAATAAATTTTGTTAATCTTTATAATATTTAATTTTATATTTTATTATTTATTAATACTAAATATTATATTTTATAAAAAGAATTAAAAAAATTATCTAATTTAAAAATTAAAAAATTTGGGGCCGTGGCCCTCTGTCGGACAACAAAGGTTAATTATCCCTCATAATAATACTACTAATCCAATATCATATTTTAAAATATTTTGGTATTTATTTTGTGGTCGTAGTGAAAGTTTAACATAATATTAATTATTCTTATTATTTATATCTTTTAAACTTAATATATATATATATATATATATATATATATAAATTAACGTGTAAATAAAAAAATATTATAAATATTTTAATAAAATAAGAAAATTATTGTATTTCATAATTGTTAAAAAAATTACATTTCAAAATGAACAAATATGACGTTGAAGTCAACAAAATGTAAAAAATGTGTAAAAAATGTAATAAATAATGCCTACCTCATAGATGGTATCTATTTATAGTATTTTAATTGATTTTTACCTTAATGTACCTATATTAACTAGGTCTATAGTTCTTATTGTTTGATTAGTAGGATAATCATGTTTAAATTAATTGTTTCTAGATAATGTCGTTCGGGCATCTAGATTCATTTAGTACACTAGGTCCTTAAGCTATATCGGTAGTTTTTGAAAGGAAATTTTCATATCTTTTCTTTTTCTAACATTCATAATCTTTTCAATTGTTTTGATACTATAGTCCTTCAGCCTCGAGGAGCTTCGGGGGGAAGAGTCTTGGGAAGAGAAGAGTTATGGATGTTAAATTATAAGGAGACAATGTGTTGGTGGTTATTGTATTGGGAATTGGAAAAGTTGAAAGGACCGTAATACTTGAGAAGCTCTAGTGGATAATAAGGGAAAGGTGATGACGAATGGCCTTCCCTCTTGGCTCTATTATGATATGTGACTTTATATGAGTGAGAGGTCATATATGATTTTTGCGATTGATATTCTTTGAGTGAATATATGTGATGAAAAATTATTAAAATCAAACATATGAGATTTTATAAATCACTAGCTTACCAAATCATGTGTTTGTGTTGTTTTCAACTACAATAATGGTGTAATACAAAAAAGCAAATGATGTTTCAGGTTGGGAATACTCGGTAGGGTTGAGATGAGATAGTCTTTTTTATTTTGATGTATATGTGTATATTTGTATATAGTTGTCTTCTCATGAATTTATGAGTTTTTATTTTGAAAGTTTTATTCAAGGAAGGTTGTAACTATACTTACATGTGTGTGTGTTTTGAGATAATAATATAATATAACTGCTAAGTAGGGATGTTATAAACGTTCTTTTTAATTAATCAATAGAATTGAAACTCATACATTGGAGGTGGGTCGTCATCCAGCTTCATTGTTAATAAAATAGGGTTTGATGGTTGAGATAGAAATCACGAAGTATGAGATTGAAAGCTTAAAGAATTTTTTGAAATAAATATCAAAAGAAAATAGAGTTTTTAATGACCAACTCATGGACCCTAGGCGTCGAGGTCAAAGCTTATGGATGACTATAACTCATAAAAAACCTATGTCTTTAAGTTGAGGAAAAGGAAAAAGATTTTAAAATCGAGATGTGTAGTTTAGAGCAAAGTTTGACGAACATGACCTTAGCTCATAGTGAAGAATAAAACATTGGGGAAAAGCTTGCAAAGAACCTTGATGAGTTGAAGAGGTGTTTGTTGGCTTAACATGAGGATCAATTTAATAAGGTTCTTTGTTAGATTGCTCTTTTGATTCAACTTCTTGTTAGTGATGAAAGACTTGATGTTTACTGACAAGTTGGTGTTGATAGATGATATTCATGATGATGCTTACGAGGAAATTTTGACAGACGTCAATCTCCCTCTTACCACTTTGTGGGGGTGCACTTGTATGCTTATAGAACTTCTACTATTTCTTTTGCCCATCTACCTTTTGTTGTTCTTAAGAAAATTTTGAGCTCAACAAAAATTACTTTATTGGTTGCCTTAACTTGTTCGTTTATTTGAGGGTATTTGAAAAAATTGGTGACGTGTCAGATCTATCAATTTCTTGAATATCCAAAATACTTACTCCTATGCTGGAATTTTCGTCCTCTTTTGATCACAATGTGTGTAACGTCCCATTTAATAAATAACTTAATTAAATGAAACATCACGATGAATAATATAAAAAGCAAAGTCATGGAGTATAAATGTCACTCCTTACAGTTATCCAAAATAAACTATGAAAGAAATCAAGGCACACCACGATGCCATTAACAACACGGAAAAGAAGTTTAATAGTATCCAAAATGTGTGCTCAAAGAGCAAGGCAATACATGAGCTACAATCCTAAAAGAGAACTCAGAAATAAGAAGATCCGACCCAAGACAAGCTACGCAGCGGAGTTTCCATCACCCTGAGGACCACAAGGAGTTCTCACATCCGTTAACAAAACAAGATAAAAGTTAAACAGTATCCAAAATACAAGGTAGTACATAGGCCTCAGCCTTCAAGAATACTCGGAGTAGGGAATCCAACCCAAGAATAACTACATAGCAGAATTTCCATCACCCTGATGACCACGAGGAGTTTCCACATCTGCTCACATCAATAAATTGGTGATCATCGCAAAAGGAGAAAACCGCATATAGAACATACAAACAAACAGAAAAGGTAAGCTAGAGTGGAAAAATGTTTTATCATAGGATTACATACAATTTTAAAGACAAAGATACATAAAAAAAACAAGCATGTGATGACCAACAACCAAGACTCTAAGACTCAATTATCCGATACATATAATCAGTCGGATTCATTGGATGCTTGCACTTGTGGTGGTCTCTACAGCTCTACAGAGCCAATTGCCAATGAGTTTCACCCTACCACGCACAAGGTTAGCCTTCAAACATCTAAGGTTATTATCCTGCCAAAGACTAGGGCCTCCTTCTACTCTCACCACTTGAGTCAGTACGCTCTACGTGAGACTAGCTGACTCTTTAGAGTTTCAAGATGCAATCCTTACTTGAATCCTTACTAAATTATATAATGAGGCACCACCACAAAACCTTCGTGGAATTACGTCCTAACTATGAGGCACCACCATGAACTCCCACTAACAGGGGTCATAAAATTACGTCCTCACCATGAGGCACCACCATGAAACCTTCGTAGAATTACGTCCTGACCATGAGGCACCACCATGAGATCTCACCTAGAGATTCATGGAATTACGTCATAAACCATACCAAAATCATGTCTCACCCACCAAGCATAAAGTTGTCATGCATACCAATTCCATGCCCATATTTATAATTAACCATCCAATCAGGTTTTATACCAAGATCATACCAAACTCATCAATTCCAGTCCATAAACCATCTAATACATGCAAAATCACTCAATTCATGCTTTAACATAGTAATCCAACCAAATATGTGACCATCACCCAAGAACAAAGAAGAAAACAACACCTGAGCACATTCTCGCCTAGTTCTCGCTCAGGCTAGAAAGCCTCGCTCAGGCGAGAGGGTTCTTTCACTCAAGCGAGCTCCTTTCGCTCAGGCGAGCTCTTTTCGCTTAGGCGAGAGCTCGAAAAGTGAAACAATGGTGCTTTCGCGTTTTCTCGCTTAAACGAGACCTCCTCGCCTGAGTGAGATGGCTTCTCGCTCAAAATTGGAGCTCATCGCCTGAGCGACAGCTTGCGCAAACACCTGGAAGGGTTTTTGATACTCTCGCTTAGGCGAGACCCACTCGCTTGGGCGAGAATATCATATCTCCTCCTCTGTTCACGCAAGCCAACACATAGATTTAACCAGAGCAAAGCACAGTACATGTTCATATTAATTTAAATACCATACAATCACCAAGAGCACAAGACATAGCTGGAAAACAAGCAAAATACATTTAAACACGAAACCCTAACTTCCCTTACGTGGAAAAAGCTACTGTGAGGGATTTTGGGTACGAGTAGAGAAGCACCACAACTCCTAGGACAATTTAGTGAGTTGGAAAAATAGTGGAATAGATTTAAGACGAGCCACTACGGTGAATCCTAACTGAAATCTCAAAAATATGACTAGAGGGGAGAGGATACGGGTTGAAAACCAACTTACGTGATGTAGGAATTGAGTTGAGCTAGCTTGAAGATGAAGGAGGTCCAAACCCTAATAGAGCTTCTGTTGAGGGAAAAAGGAGAGAGTAATGTGATTATTTCTACAAGTGATTGCAGAATGAGAGTGTTAGGGCTGTTTAGGGATTTTTGGCACCCTATGAACTAACTTTAAGCCCAATAAATTAGGACAACCTTTTAAACATTGGGATAAAAAAATAAGTGAGTCTTACCATATGTAGTGTTTCCAAAACATTCTAACACTCAAATCAATAACATAAAATACATGTAGTAAATGAAACAATGAACGATACCTACCTCATAAATAGTGCCTTATTTATAAAATTTTAATTGCTTAATTAATTAACATCTAAAGTTATTTGAATGGAATCTTTAGATTAATCGTTCCTAGACGAGTAATATTATCTAGGTTCACTTAATACAATACCACTACTAATAATAAAATAAATAAAAGGAAACATTAATATTCTTATCTTTACATAACTAATAAGTACAATAAATATCAACGTAAAAAAATTATATATATTTTTTATAAATCGTAAATCATTTTGGATTAAGATAGATAATTATATCACTAATCAAATGGTGAGACGTAAGACCAGCACTTTTAGGGGAGGCTAAAATGCTTTAACAAACCAATTAGGATGATTAAGTTGAATAAGTAATGATCGAAGACTAACAACCACCATTACCTATTTTTAAACTTCAAAGGTGGAATGAGGCAACTATGAATTCTTCTCACACATTTTCCCACAAGTGGGACCCATTCTTACAAGGAAAACTCAAACCTCATCTAAACTAGTTTTTGTTGTTTCTCCTTCTCCATTGAAAATCCTAAATGGTGGGTGTTCCTCAACATCCAATAACTTAAAAAAATAACTTGTTATTATTTACTAAATACATTATTTTTTTAAAATTAAAATGAGTAAAATAAGTATTATTTAGAAAATACGTATTTTTATTACAATATATACACTGCTTAACTTTACTCTAAATATATTTAGTCATAGTTACTAAAAAATATTTTCAACTTAAAATATTCTAAAATAAAATAAGATTAAAGTTTGTTTATATTTAAATCTACCCATATGAACGTTTTTTATATATATATTTAAATGAAGACGTCTATTCCATTCGTTTAATATCTTAATTCATTTTTTATATAAGATAATGATTAGAGATGAATTAAAATACCCACTGTTTTAAAATAATTAATTCAAAATTGTAAATATTAAAATTTTCCAACAATTTTCTGATGGAATATATATATTTTCTCTAGAAGATTCATTGTTTATTTATTAATTAAACAAGTATGAATTTTCTAAAATAAGAGTGTGGGTTAATAAGTTACTAACGCCACAATCCCTTCAGTTTATGATAATTGGGTATATACCCAATCAAAAAGGTACATTCAAAGCCACAACCACCACAATTGCACTCTGTTACACTTTCTCTCTTATCTTTCTCTCTCTCTATCTCCCTATATAAACAAACCACAGCCCTGATCCTCTTCTTCGTTATCACCGCCATCAACACCACCCAACACCACCCTTCTCTCTCAACTTCCCCCCAATTCCCTTCTGGGTTTTGCAATTCGGTTCATTGGGTCTTCAAATCTGTCACCTTTTCCTCCGTTTAACGCGAGACGAGAGAAAGGGGAGAAGGAGTAGAAAGAGAAGAGGGATTGATTTTGATTTCGAATTTTGGGGGTGTGTGGGGTTAATACCCGGGGTTGTAGCATTGTAGACATCACGGCTATTCAACGAGTTCGCCACTCGCTCTCACATGCCCGTTGTGGCCGTCGCAAGGGTTGTGTGAGTGAGAGCAACCCTTCGCCACACGGCGGGCGTGGCGCTCTCCCCTCCGAAGGTGGTAGCCCATCTGACCTCCTCTTTCTCGCCGGCGGTGGTTCAGCCCTTGATTGTTAGGATTATTTAGTAGGGATAGACGTAATATAAGCAACGCCTTCAAAAGTTTTCAATAAGGGGTTTCTTGTTTCCTTTTGTTGCTTTTGTTCTTCTTCTTCTTTGGTAGTTGTTAGTTTAGGTGAGGTCAAGAATGTTGAGCATCAAGAGGGTTCCCACTGTGGTTTCCAATTATCAGAAGGATGAGGGAGGTGAGGCTCCTGACGGAGGATGTGGTCGGAACTGCCTCAAAAGTTGTTGCATTCAAGGTAGGATCCATCATCTTGAATTTTAGTCGTGAAGTTAGGTATTTCGGGTTGCCTTTCTCTGCAATCTTAAGGATTGTGATGCTACTGTGACTGTGGCTGCAATTTTAAACCATGGTGTGATCTGTTTGATGGATTTTGGATTTTGCTCATTTGTGTTTTTTTGTGGTGTTTTGGGGACAGGTGCGAGGTTGCCTTTATATGCTTTGAAGAGAGTGGACAAGGTCGGTGAAAAGGAGTTGCCTTTGCTTGGATGCAAGGAGCATTGCCCTGTGGCGTTTCTGGACTCGCTTATCCTTGGGGAGGTATTTATGAATTCTGATTGTTTTATTTGTATACGTCGGTGTGTCTTTATGAGTGTGTTTTTGAGTTTTTTTCAGTTTTGGTGTTTTTCTTTGTACGTGTAGGTGTGTTATACGTTATGTTATGTGATTTGAGGATTTTAAGGATTCATGTTTGAATCTGTGTAGATGTGTCATTATGGTATGCGTAAAGGTTTGGTGTTCTGTTTTTACTGTGGCTAGAACTGTAGGTGTGTCGTTATGTTATGCCTTTTTTTAAAGCTCGATGTTCTATTTGTGTTGTAGTTGTGTCATTATGTTTTGCGGTTTGGTTTTTCTCACGTTTTAATTTGTGTTTAAGTTGGGCCATGATGTTGTAGTTTATGTTTTTCTTTTCCTTGTTTGTAGTTGCTTCATGATTTTTCCTAAGTATTTTGGTTTTGGTGGTGTAGTGGGAAGAACGCATGCAGAGAGGGCTTTTCCGTTATGACGTCACAGCCTGTGAGACCAAGGTCTGATTTGTGTACCATTTGGTTTGATTCACATTCTAGATGTGCTTTGCTTGTTTAGGTTTTTGCATGCATGTTGTTTGATGTGTTGGTTATTGGGTTAGGTTATTCCTGGGGAGTATGGTTTCATTGCTCAGCTTAATGAGGGTCGCCACCTCAAGAAGAGACCAACTGAGTTCCGTGTCGATAAGGTCCTCCAGCCCTTTGATGAAAACAAGTTTAACTTCACTAAAGTTGGACAAGAAGAGGTCCTGTTTCAGTTGGAGGCTAGTGAAGATGGAGAAGCTCAATTCTCTCCAAATGCTCCGATTGATGTTGAGAATTCTCCTAGTTTTGTTGCCATCAATGTAAGTATTGTAGCTTTTTTTGCAGTCTGTCATTGAAAGTTTAGTAAAAATAATTGTTTAACCTGTCTGTAATTTTTTAACAGGTGAGTCCTATTGAATATGGGCATGTGCTGCTGATTCCCCGGATTTTTGATTGTTTACCTCAGAGGATTGACCATGAAAGCTTCTTGCTTGCGCTTAAAATGGCAGTTGAAGCTGGGAATCCATATTTTAGGCTGGGATACAACAGCTTGGGTGCATTTGCAACCATTAACCATCTCCACTTTCAGGTACTTGTTAATCAGTGATCAACTTGAGATGACAACAACATCCTCCATGTTGATTTTTGGGTTGTTCAATTTGTTATCTAGTGTTTTAGCAGTATTCATCATATTGACATTTTTGTGATTTTGACAAATTCAGGCGTATTACTTGGCTATGCCTTTTCCCATTGAGAAGGCCCCTACCAAGAAAATTACCAAATTAAGTGATGGAGTGAAAGTATCTAAACTGTTAAACTATCCAGTCAGGGGCCTTGTTTTCGAGGGTGGCCAGACTCTAGAGAGTTTAGCAAATGCTGTTTCAGAAGCCTGCATCTGCCTTCAACACAACAATGTACCGTACAATGTACTTATTTCAGACTGTGGAAGGCAAATCTTTCTCTTGCCACAGGTAAATTGCTCTTTAACTTCGTCCCTTTCCAAAATCACATTGCTTAGTTGCTTAACATACCATGTTGGCTTAAGTATGTTGTACCTGCTTTATGGTTTTACTATTCTAATAAATTTTCTGTTGGTTTTGGTTCCTATACAATTGTTTTTCAATTTTTAGTCGTCCTCCTCACAATTAGCTGATGTTCTTAAATAACGGTTAGAGTGAATATCTTCCAATATGAGAGGGACCAATACCTAAAGTTTGCAATTTTATAAGAGCTACAAGAGTAATGTGAGGATTAAAACCATGAATCAAAATTTTTATAGGAACCACAATAGACAAAAAGGTTATAGTGTCCTGAAATCTGTTGAAGCTTAAAATGTATGGCAACTTACTGGATTCCAAATGGTGAAACAGTGCTATGCAGAGAAACAAGCTCTCGGAGAAGTGAGTGCTGAGCTTCTGGAGACCCAGGTGAATCCTGCTGTATGGGAAATCAGTGGGCACATGGTGCTGAAGAGGAAGAAGGACTACGATGAGGCATCTGAAGCCAATGCCTGGAGGCTTCTTGCTGAGGTCTCCCTCTCTGAAGAGAGGTACGAGGAAGTCACTGCTCTTGTTTTTCAGGCCATTGCATCTGTTGACTTGAGTGTCAAGCCTCAATGTGCTGAGGAAGTTGATTCCGTTAGCTCAAGCACCCAGCCTGCCATGGTGGCTGGTTCACAGCAATGCCTTGTTCTCCAGTAACATGGCTCTGATTGAAGTGATTATGCACTAAATAAGCTGCTATATTACAGTTCAGTTCAAATATGTGTAGCACCCTTGTACTATGTGGTGACAGCAGTTACTTGAGTTTGAAGTGTTATGTGCATGTTTTATGGACCTTAAAAATTATGCTTTTATCATATGAACTTGTCCTTCGTAGTCTGTGTAAGAAAACTACAATGTGAGCATATTCTGTGGTTAGTGTTTGTGGTGGAATAATGTGACATACTTCATGGTTTTATATAACTTGAATAGCTTTTATAATTTTTTTTTATTGTTGTTATTGCAGTTTTGGTTTTTCTGCATAATGCCGTATGACATTAGCATTTGTTGAACAAGTTACGGTTTTTGTTGATGAGAGAGGAAAAAGAAGTAGAAAGGGAGATGGGTTTTTAATTCTTATACAAGAGAGAAAATAAAAGAAAATTTAGTAACTTTCATTATTTGAAGACTTAATAGTAAATTTTGTTTTATTTTCTTATATTTAGTCAATAATAGGTGAAAGATGGGGTTGCTATTAAGTGAAAACACATAACTTTTTTTCCAAATGGAATTTTTGTAATTTTGCAAGTATCGTACTTTTAAAATTATATATAAATCTACCCCTTTTCCTTGTTCTTTCAATAGAAACATATCTTTATGCCACTAAATTTGCTCTCACGTTTAAAGTACCCTTTCTTTCATGACTTCTTAGACCTAATTTGTTGGGAGAGACCAAAAAGTTGTATGACAGTTCATGACAGTCTCTGTATCTTCATTTCTCAGTTATTAAACCGAAAAACATAGCCCTTCCCACGTGAATTGGGATCCCATACAACGTGACCTAAATTCGTATAGAACACTACCCAATTTTAATGACTAATCTACAAGAAAACTCACGTTAAACCTAAGGTATTTGTTAAAAAGCCAAAGACATTTTCCCAACACAAGAGATAACGTGAATCTCCACCATATATTATGGTACGTGTCTCCACTATTGTCACCCACCTATATGAAAACCACGATGAGTACCACCCGAAAGGCCCTTTAAATTTGCAAGAAGAAAAAACAAATTCTTATTTTATTGAGATCAAAATCACTATTAGTATTAACATGCCACAATAAAATCCAAATGTCTAATGCACCACTGCCAATGTTCTTAATATAGACCTTCTTGAATCCAAGTCCTCCTACCACACAAGAGGAAGATGATGTCAATAAAAATTTTGGCGATTGCAACATTTCTTACTTTGTTGGGTTTGATCCCAATGGAGGGAAAATCAACACCAAGCATTTTGTACCAAAATGTATCTACTAGTGTTCCATCAACAACTTCACAATGGGTGAAGAACAATGCAAGAGGAAGAGGTTCAGGTTGTCGTGGGAGACCATGGGTGTGCCGTGAAGGGAAGTTTGCACCAAAAAGAGTGTGTTGCAAGAATCTCTGTGTGAATGTGAGTTCCGATAAAAACAATTGTGGGTTGTGTGGGATTAAGTGCCCCTTCAATTGGCAATGCTGTAGAGGTTTGTGTAGCAACATAAACTTCAGCATTTTCAACTGTGGCAAGTGTGGACATAGATGTCCTCGTGGGGTGCGGTGCTCGTTTGGTGTTTGTGGTTATGCATAAGCACTTGCTTCATTCCTTCCAAAGCCCCCAAACACAATTGCTTGCAGCCACCTAACATGAATCCTACTTTCTCATCTCCCACATGTATATGGTGAAAGGGACATGTTTAATTGATTGTGAATCTTGTTTTATTCTGTACCAAATGTTTTGCATGCAGAAGTGTCATATCTATGTTAGTTACTACGAAAGCATAGTTTTTTGGTCATATAATCGACACATGAAAGCAATTATGTGTTTGTTTTGTTTCGTACTCTTTTAGGTACAAAAACATCGTGAGAAGAGTTGATGTTATACTTTGTTGTTAGCAGAACAATTGTTACAATCCATAAATGGTCATGTATCTAATGTTTATTTTAAAAGAAAAATTAAAATATCGAACTGAAATTCGATTAAAAAACCAAATTCTCTTTTTGTTTTCCGTTATAATTAGAACATACATTGAATTTTTATTTACTGGAAGTCTTTTACTCTATTGATACAAAGGTGTTCTTACAACATTTGAGGAACTTTTCACACACAATGATTCTGTAAAACAAATTCAAATTGTAAATAAAATGTCTTGGTCACATCATAAGCAATATCTCTTCTACAACTTCGTTACCGCCGCTTCCACCGCCACAACCAGTGGCGAGCAGTTGTATTATTGAATGCTCCTCTCTTACTCCACTCTTCGCCGCCGCCGCCGCTGCCACCTTTTTTCTTCTCTCTCGCGTGCTCCCACCACTCTTCCGTCCGTTCAGTCACCCAACCTTTACCTTCTCGACAACAACGCTTTTCTCAAACCCCACCTCTTGGACCTCTCCCTCGCGATTCCCGAAGCCACTCGCACGTGCTGGAGGCTCCCCGCGCTGGGCCCCTCGCACGTGCTGCATCTCTTGCAGGCTCTCCAGTCTCGTCGCGTAACGCTCGAAAAGGTTCGGTCTTTGTGGGAGGTTTTCAAATGGGGTGCTCACACGAACGCGGGTTTCGACTTCAAGCAACGTTCACTGTCCCACGAGATCATGGCCTCGCTTCTCGTTCAAGTGGGGTTGTTCAAAGAAGCCGAGGAGTTGCTTTTCGCGTTGGAAAGTAATGAAATTTTTGATGATCTCATTAAAGGGTATGCTGGTGCGAGAGAATGGGAAAAGGGTGTCTTTGTGTATGACTTTATGAAGGGAAGAGGGAAGGTTCCTTCGAGGGATTGTTACGGTGTTTTGGTTGATCTTTTGGTGAAAGTGAAGAGGACGAGTCTTGCATATAGGGTGGCTTTTGATTTGGTGGATTTGGGTGTACCACTGAGTGGTGATGAATTGAGGGCATTGAAGATGGTTATGGTGCAGCTTTGCGTTGGTGGGAGGATTCAGGAAGCAAGGAACTTGGTGAAGAAGGTGTTGGTTCTTAATTGTGAGGTTAGTAGTTTGGTTTTTGATGAAATTGCGTTTGGATATTGTAAGAGGAGGAACTTCAAAGATTTGGTTAGTTTCTTTGTTGAAATAAAGTGTGTCCCTAGTGTGAAGGCTGGTAATAGAGTTATGAATTCATTGTGTAGGTGTTATGGTGTAGAAAGGGCAGGGCTGTTTTTGCAAGAGCTTGAAAGTTTAGGTTTTTGTCCTGATGAAGTAACCTACGGGATATTGATTGGTTGGAGTTGTCGAGAAGGGAAGATGGGAAATGCATTGAGTTGTTTATCAGCTATGCTATCAAAAAGCTTTGTGCCACATATATTTACTTACAATGCTCTTATAAGTGGGTTGTTTAAGGTAGGTATGGTGGATCTTGCACGTGACATTGTTGATGAGATGATTGAGAGGGGGACACTGCCTGATGTATCCACTTTTAGAGTTCTTATGGCAGGGTATTGTAAGTGCAGGCAGTTTGATAAAGTGAAAAGTTTGGTTCATGGGATGGAGAGCCATGGTTTGATTAAGCTCTCTTTGATGGAGAATCCGATTTCCAAGGCTTTTCTGATTTTGGGCTTTGACCCTTTGAGTGTGAAGTTGAAACGAGACAATGATGGTCGACTTTCGAAATCGGAGTTCTTTGATGATGTTGGAAATGGACTTTATTTGGATGCAGATGTTGATGAGTTTGAGAAACACTTAACTTTGGATCTTGAAGAATCCATGGTACCCAACTTCAATTCATTTGTGGGGAAGAAATGCAGCAATGGTAACCTGAAAAAGGCATTGGTTTTGGTTGAAGAAATGCTTTGTTGGGGACAAGAATTGTTGCTGCCTGAATTCTCAAAGTTAGTGAGACAACTCTGTTCATCCCGGTCGCAAACCACATCAATGACACATCTTTTGGAGAAAATGCCACGGTCTGCTCATAAACTTGACCCAGAAACTCTCAATTTGGTTGTACAGGCATACAGCAAGAAAGGCTTGCTGTCCAAAGCAAAAACTATACTTGATGAAATGCTTCAAAACAAATTTCAGGTCACCAATGAGACATATACTGCCATATTAATGACTTTTTGTAAGAAAGGAAACATGAAAGACTTCAATTTTTATTGGGATGTTGCATGTAGAAATAAATGGTCACCAGGTTTGGAGGATTTTAAATCTCTTCTTGTTCTTATGTGCCATCAGAAAATGCTGAAGGAAGCATCACGGTTTCTTGAAATCATGCTTTTATCACACCCTTGCTTAAAGTCAGATATATGCCATGTATTTGTGGAAGTACTTTCTAGTAAGGGTCTTACAGACATTGCACTTGCAGCTTTAAAACAACTACAACCTTGTTTCATCTTGGATGACACTGGTTATAATAATCTTATAAGGGGCTTATGTAATGAGGGAAACTTTTCTCTTGCCTTTACAGTATTGGATGATATGCTAGATAGATGTTTGACACCTTGTTTGGATATTTCAGTCTTGTTAATCCCTCAACTATGCAAGGTTAATAGATATGACAAAGCTACTGCATTAAAAGATATAGTTTTGAAAGAGCATCATTCATTTTCTCATGCTATAGATTGTGCATTGATGCGTGGATTTTGTATCATGGGGAGCATAGGGAAAGCTGAAGCTATGTTCCGAGATATGTTATCTAAAGGGTTTAATCCAGACGAAGAACCAGAACTGTGTAACATGCTTATTCAGGGTTACTGCCAAGCTAATAACTTGAGAAAAGTGGGGGAACTAGTTACTGTTGCCATAAGAAATAGTTGGGTGCTATCCTTCACAAGTTACAGGAATATGGTGCGATCGGTTTGTAGAAAAGGTGGACTAGGGTTCGCTATGAGCTTAAAGAACCTTATGCTTGCACAATATGCACTTGATGGCCATCTCATATACAACATTCTCATATTCTATCTTTTATCAACTGGAAATAGTTTAGCTGTTAACAAGATACTAGCTGAAATGGAAGAGAACAAACTTGTGCTTGATGAAGTTGGTCTCAACTTTCTTATCTATGGTTTCTTGCAATGTAAAGATTTATCTAGTTCCCTGAATTATCTTGCCATCATGATTTCAAAGGGATTCAAACCAAGTAACCGCAATTTGAGGAAGGTAATAAGAAGCCTGTGTGATGCTGGGGATCTGCAGAAAGCCCTGGAATTGAGTCAAGAAATGAGATTAAGAGGTTGGATACATGATTCTGCAATTCAAACATCTATTGTAGAAAGCCTTCTGATGAGTGGTAAGATACAAAAAGCAGAAACCTTTTTGGACAGGATGGGAGAGGAATCTCTGACTCCTGATAACATCAATTATGATTACCTTATCAAGTGTTTTTGCCAACATGGAAGACTGAACAATGCAGTTCATCTTATGAACACAATGCTGAGGAAACATAACATTCCAATTTCCACCAGTTATGATTTTCTCATTGTTGGATACTGTGTCCAGAATAAATTGGACATAGCTATGGATTTTTACTCTGAGATGTTGAACTGGAATCTCAAACCAAGAATTGAGACAGTGGAAATGCTTGTCCATAGATCCTGCCAAGATGGAAAGACAGAATTAGCAGAACAATTCCTAGTGGACATGAGTCATGGAGGTGAAACTCCAACCAGAAAAATGTATTGCACTGTAATTAAGAGTTATCACATGGAAAAGAATCTCAGGAAGGCATCAGAGCTCATGCAAGCCATGCAGGAAAATGGCTATCAGCCTGATTTTGAAACACATTGGTCTCTCATAAGCAACTTAAACAGTGCCAAAGCAAAGGACACTGATAATGGTGGCAAGGGTTTTTTATCAAGACTTCTTTCCAGAACTGGTTTTCTTCAAAAGAAATGATTCAAAGAAATGACCTTCTGTTGTGAAAGGGGTATTTTTTGGTTGTATATTTTTGACACTACAGTTTTGGTCTCAACATTGTTTATTAAAGTTTGTTCATCACTTTGAGTGTACTAGTCTAATTGTAAAGTGACTTTATCATCTTTCTGTATTTGGAACTTCATGTAAACTTCAAAATTCACACTTCTGTAGTTTCTAGGTAACATGTATTTATTAGTTCTGTATTTCTTCTTGGAAACTGACAGATTCATTATGGGAGATACCACTCAAGACATTCCCTTTGAAAATTCTTTTCCAATTTTTGTACAGAAGTATACACTTGATCCAAAAAAAGGTCTTTATTGTGTTTCTTTAATAAAGTTTTTCAAGATATTAAAAGCATGTAATACCTTTTTTGGTAAAGATAAATGTAATATATTTTTTTTGACACAAAAATATAATTATTTTAATATTGATAAAGAAATTATAGAAATTATAATACTTTTTTTTAATAAGATACAGGGTAAAATTCTAAATTTGAAATTAAAATCCAAATTAAGAAGTCAGTATTGCAAACAGTCATGTTAAAAATTATTTTATCTAAAATATGAAACCTTCAATTTAATACTTGTCAAGATTTGATATTTAAATTATAAAGTAAGTGATTTTTAAGAATATATTTAAGTAATAGCGTTTTGAAATAAGAGTAAACTGTTCTTAAAAAGACAGAAATTGATATTTTGAGGTTAAATGAGAGGAGTGATTCTCTCCTACAATTAATTTTAATTCATGCACTTTATTTTTATCTTTGTAATTTTCAAAAGTTTTTTTTAATATTTATGATTACTTCTCTTTACAAAAATTCTTAACCTAAAATAAAGGATAAAAATAAAACACATAACAATTATATAGCGAAAAATTATAATTTATTTTAGATGAAAATACGAATAAATAAAAACTCATCTAAGCCTAAAATGAAATAGAAAAAATTAAAACTGTACTATCTTGTAAAATATTTGTACCAATTATGAAAATATTATTTTTTAGATATCTAAAATGCACCATAATTTTTGTGAAATAGTTGTTTGTCTTTCTTGTCAGAAATTAGGACGTAATAAGACTGAGATGACAAAACGACGCCGTAATTCATCTTGATTGCTCAGAACAGAACACTATATACAGTGTTGCTTCTGAGTCTAAGTTAGAAGAGAATCAACATCAACAACAATGGAGACGCCGTCATTTGCTTATTCGGCTTCCTCTTCTTCTCTCCTTTCTCTTCGAAAAACGCCACCCTCATCCCTGAGATTATCCCGTTTCAGCAATACCAAACATAGAAACTTCTCAGTTCGTGCCTCCTCGTCTGGGGATTCTGGTTCGTTCTCTCTGCTTTCTGAAGACACCCTTTTGCAAAAGTCTTCTCCTTTTTGTTTTTTCGTTTCTGGGTCTTCCTTTAGTTCCAAAACAAACTCTCGGATTCTCTTGATTTTTCAGTTGTGACTTTGCTTGATTACGGTGCTGGCAATGTTCGGAGTGTCAGGAATGCAATCAGATTCCTCGGGTTTGAAATCAAAGATGTGAGCTTTATTGCACCATTACATAATGGGATTTTTTTTATTTTTTTATTTTTTGTGTGTGAGAGGTATTGAATCTGAAGTAATTTTTTTTTTACTAGGTGCAAACCCCGCACGATATTCTGAATGCAAGTCGATTAGTTTTTCCAGGGGTTGGAGCATTTGCTGCTGCCATGGAGGTGTTAAGCAAAACTGGGTATTCATTTATTTTATTTTTTTTTTACTTTTCAAGTGTTTTTCTTTAGTGGTTTGGTAGTTGTAGGGCTATGCTTGTTCTAAGATATTTCTGCTGGGTTATAGTGGTGGGTTATTGAAGGATATCACAGGACAATACTAGTGTTGATCTTTATTCTCTTTTTGCTTGATTAAAATTTACAATGTACACTGAAAAGGGGTTGCCTCAAGACTCCTATTTATACGCCATATATTGGAGTTTAGGACTAATATGTACTGATAGCTAAGTAGATGGTTGGTTAAAAGTTTGGGGATGTTAAGTTGGAGGGCTTTTGTTGTTGTTTTAGACTTTTGCTGTAATGATTACAAATAAACTCATTTTGTATGTCTGAGGTGCCTTTTGAATTGCATAATGTCTCTTAGTTTTGCTGAATTTTGCAGTTCGGATTATAAACTAGGAATTGTCATGTATATATTTGAAGTTCTTTTGAGGCAATTTTTAATATTTATTTTTGAATGACTGCCCTCTGAATTTTGGTTTGAGTCAAATGTTTTATTTTGATCATACTTATTTTTCAGAATGGATGAAGCATTATGTTCATATATTGAAAAGGATCGTCCATTTTTGGGGATTTGTCTAGGACTTCAACTACTTTTTGAATCTAGTGAGGAGAATGGACCAGGTTAGTCGTAAGACATCTTTAGTTTTTGTTATTTTTACTGCTTCAATTCTGAATATTTGTTTTAAGTTTAATATTATTATATTATTGTACTATAGCATAAATGGATGCCAAGGTTTCCGTCCATGTAGATGTGAAATTAAATTAAGCAATATTAACCTCCTTTTACAGAAAATAAATGCACGATTTAAATTTTTTTGTTAGGCCAATGCTAATGAGAGGAGAATCTTTTGTATTCATATTTTACTTTTATTGTGTACTGGGCAGTGTAATATTTTTTCATAATTAACTGTGGTGGAAATAGTGTTTCAATGCATGATTTTTAGCGGTTATAGAGTCCTAGATGATGAGAATCAATGATTTTCATGTCTTATTTTTATTGTGTACTGTGTAATGTAAGAATTTCTTATAATTATTCTGGTTTCCAATGCGTTTTTTGAGCGGACAGAGTCATAGTTTATGAGAAGAGATACTTGAGATAAGAAGAGAAGCTACAGAAACAATGTCTTTTTTCCTCGTTAAAATAAGAGTAAGGAAAACTTCACTGAAAGTAAGTTTAGTAAGACAGAAGTTAGTCTAGTTTGGAGGTTAAATTATAACGGAAACTATATGGTCAATGATGCTCTATGGTGATTCAGTAGTAAAAGTTGCGCAATTAAGTGCCAGCAGAGCAGGAGCCAAAATAAGGTTATGAATTCAATAGTCAGTCTGATTAAAATGGGGAGAGGAAGCCCAAAGACAACTTCAGAAAAAGCATTAACAATAAGTGCAAACCTTATCTTACAAGTCAGTTTTATGAGTTTGGTTAGACTTATGGTCCACTTGCTAAGATGGTATCATAATGTATTCTAACGAGGTTTGTTGGACATATTGTATCACTCATTATTAGGTTGTTATCACCATCCACAATCTAGTCCTACATTTGAGATGACCAGTCATCAGCGTGAGGGGATGTGTTGGAAATCGCACGTTGGTTAAAGATATAAGTCAATTATAGCATTACAAGTTGATGCATATGTCACCTTTCACAAACTAGTTTTGAGAGGTTGAGTTAGCCTTAAAATCCATTTCTTAGGAGTTTCGATCAATTTTTTCTTTATGGAGTCTAATACTTTTTATTAATACATTTTGTTAACCCCGTTTAGTGGGTTAACATTTTTGTTTGGTTGTATTGTCATAGTTCATTTTCTTAAGAGTGTGATTGGGGGGAGCTTTGGATGGAAGGGAAAGTGAGCACATTAAGTTCTTGTTAATCTCGGATTTTATTTCTTTCATTTTAAGAACCTATCAAATTCGATAACATTTATTACAAGTAAAAATTTTACTCTTTGCTCCCCTTTTCTCCAAACCCCAGCCGCTCCCAAGCATACTCTTACCCAACTTGAGACTGAGACTTTAAAATATGAGTAGTGGTCTACATTACCACTCTCCTCCTCTTCTATTTATAATGAAAAGATACTAGGCATGATTACATACAATAGTAGATATGGGAGTAGGTAGCTT
>Ga0214543_1001491_pt1 | contig 45258 bp, 24 predicted proteins | sample CNSS2metaG_FD_160094 | JGI IMG/M metagenome (GOLD analysis project Ga0214543, IMG submission 160094) | Root nodule microbial communities from cowpea collected in UCLA plant growth center, Los Angeles, California, USA - CNSS2 | ecosystem: Host-associated > Plants > Roots > Nodule | place: USA...
CGGGGGGGGGGGGGGGGGGGGGAGAAGTCCGGGAGAGGGGGCGGCGGGAGAGGAATCTCGAAGGGCTGAGGGTTTTGAAAGGTGGCGTTAGTGTCATTGGAGTGCAATTGAGGGTTCTGAACCTCGCCCGGGGCGAAGTCGCCGAGGGCGGCGCCGGTGTTCTTGAGGCAGGTGGCGTAGGAGGAGTGGGCGGCGGCGAAGGCGTTGCGGGAGGAGACGGCGTCCTTCATGAAGCGCTTGCGCTCCTTGCATCGCGCCACTGCTTCCTCGTTCTCGATCTTGGATTGGTTGCAACCCATCTTTGAATCCTTCGATTCCTACTCACTTACCTCTTCGGATCATATCTCCTTCAGCCAGATTTAGATTTAGAATTAGGATTCCAAAGCGGAATTGCCACTTTTTTTCTGTAGAGAGAGAAACTGAATTTTGCAGAGGAAAGAAAAGGAACAAAGATGCGTTGAAGTGAGAAAAGTGGTGACACAGATGAGCGAATGCGAATGTGTGCAGACAAAGTCGAATGAAAGAAGAAGGGGTTTTTCGAGGGCAAACTTGACATTTCGTCTTTTATTGATTAGTACTCTTAACTATTGGGATTAGCGAATTTCTTTTTTATTTTTATTTTGTTCTTTGAGAGCAGCAGCAGTGAGTGATTACTTACTGAAGAGTAAAAAGAGACTTCTGATAAAGTGTAATATTATGGAAAGAGTTTATTAAAAATGAAATTTAAATTTTTCTAGAAAATAGAAAAGTGGTGAGTGAATGTGAAGGAAAGAGAATTATGAAGTTTAATTTAAGTGTAGTTTTGGGGTTCCTAATGATGGGATATTGAAGTTAACTAGTAATAATAAGAACAGCGTCCATGGTATAATTAAATAGGTATTACTATGGAGCCTACTGCCATTTCCTATTTCTCTCCTCAGTCACAATGCTTTTTCATGCAAAACACCGTAGTTAAAGAGATTAATAATAGAATTTTGAGCATGCTCACTAAATTTATCCCATTTTATCGAAATATCTAGTCATCTTTTATAGGCTTTTGTTTTATCTTAATTACAAATTTAGTTTATGTTATTGAATCAAGTTTTAAATTTATCGTTATTACTTGTACTTTGGCATGGACTTTCGAATAAGTAGTAAGATCTGTATGTTCTTGAGAATTGAATCATAGAGGAGATTCAATTGTAAATGGTTCTCCAGCATTCAAGTTAGTAGAAAACTTTAAATCTTTATAGATAATAGAGAGAGCGAGAGAATTGTGTGTATTTTTTTATCAAATACATATATATTTATGAAGTTTTTAGGTTTATAACTTAAAATGTGATAAAATTGATAATACCAAGATAATACCCAATAATATCAATAAAATATTAACATACCATGTATATAATAATTAAAATAATAATAATAATAATAATATGATATTATCTAATATATTAATTATTTTGTAATATCCGGACCTAATCAAACTATCAAAATTTGGTTATATACACTATTAATGTTAAAATATAAATTTTCACACCAACAGATATATTTCATAATATATTCCAACTGTTTTAGTTCTGGATATATTGTTTTTGCATTTTAATCTAATAAAAAAATATTTACAAGTTTTGATCTGACAGAGAAAAGAATTCCCACCACAAATTAAGAAGAAAAAAACTAACTAAACCAAGCTGGGTGGATACGAAATGCTAATTAGTAATTACATTATTTCAATTCAAATTTTAGTTAATTTGAGGAAGATCATTAAAAATAGTAAAATTATTTCTGTTGAAACTTAACGTAATTTACTTATTTATTAATTATGAACGTTAACTAGATAAGACAAACATTTATTACAATTCACAAGTAAATAATCTAATCACATTTTAAAACTAACTAAACCAGGCTGGGTGGATACGCAATGGTAATTACAATAATTCAATTCAAATTTGAACTGAGGAAGATCATTAAAAAATAGTAAAATTATTTCTGTTGAAATTCAACGCAATTTACTTATTTATTAAATATGAACGTTAAGTACGTAAGATAAACATTTATTACAATTCACATATAAATAATCTATTCACATTTTAAAACTTTAAACCTTTTTTTACAACCTTTCAAAGATTCAAATTTAATATTACTAGTTAAACTACAGCTTGACATGAGTTGTGTTTGGTGGTAGTAACGAAGACAACTAGATAAGCACTGACTCAGCAATTGTGCTCATTAACTATTTAAATTATACCTTTTTTTGTTTTATTTTCATCTTTTATTTTAACAAAAATAAAGCTGTATTCCATTATTAATTTGTAACCCACACCCATCAAATTTTCACCCATTTTTCCCGATATTAACTTGATTTATATCAATTGTTTCCGTTAGAGTGTTACACTGCAAGTTCAAGATGCTAAAATAGATGTTTGAACTATGTTTATTATTCTCTGTATCAGTAATTAGATGTAAAACTGTTGCAAAATATATAGAATAAGTAAAATAGTAGGAAACTCATCTGCATTCGATCCGTTGTTTTCAAATATCAGCGTAGAAACCTCTTCACCCCAACAATAATTCTAACAATGGCATATATGTTTTGTTCAACAGGAATAAAAATTTGTGAGAAAACAGCAAACAGACACTGAATAAAGTGGAGGGAATGTACCTGACTTTGAGAAGAGGGATCGCAGTTGATTTATTTAATAAATTATTTATAATATCATAAAAAAAATAAATCACAAATATTAAGCATGTAAATTCTCATAGTTTGAAATGTTCTACATGTGCTACTACTATGTGCATTACTATTGAATAAATAAACATTTGGATAACTTTGTCCCCTTAAGTGACACCTAATTTGACCTGGATTAGTTGAGATCCAATGTAACTTCCAAATACCGAGGGACTCAAACCAGACCTACACTATGAATTTAATGACACAAAATTAGGCACAATAAACAATAATAGTGATAATGAAATTCTTTTTCAAATAAGGAAAATACTAGGAAGTACAGCAAAGTGAAAATTACAAGTCAACAACAAAAATTTATCTCACTGCACATGATGTCTTTGAACTCATTGAAAAACCAAACTCCTTGAAATATTATTTCACCAAGAATTCTCTTTCTCGTCTAATTTTCTTGAATGTTCTTAATCTCCCTCTTTTCCTTTTCAGAGTTAAAAGCCACGTAAATTACCAGTTAAAAAATTAAATGTATTTAAATGTTATAAATGTTCGCATGCCGTGATTTCCTATGCATTCCAATATGATTTTCAATAAATAAAAACCAAACTTTCTTTAATATTTTTATTTTTGCCAAAGGCCTCTGCCTTCAAAATTTACCCAGGAGCAACTGAGGCTTCATGTTTTGATTTTAAGTACTTGATCTCCCAAATCTCAACATCACGTCCTCTATCATATTCTCCAATATACTGTGGAATTTGAGAGATGTCTATCCGCTTCCCAACAAAATTAGACGTGCTTACAGACTCAAGACTTTCAATTTCTGCAATAAATTATATACATCAAGCATTATGTGAAGTTTTTTTGACGCGATAATTGGGTGAAATTAATGCAAACTAAAAATGTGTCTATGTGCTTACCATCCTCATCCCTAAGATAGCTTCGAAAATGTGAATATCCATTTGCAACAACATCAAGGTCTGAAAGAGAGAAGTTGTAGCGCTTTTCCAGCGCCATGTATAACACCTACAAATAAATGAGGTCAAATAACTAATACTGAATAAATGACAGCATAGAAGGGGAACTCAAAACAGATCATGATTGCAACATTCCCCACCCATACTCCACACTTATCGGAGTAACTATTACCCCCGCTACTTCCCCTCATTCTTTCTTTTATCCGTTAACATTATACCTTCGTTGAACCCCTTGACATTAATCTCGCTAAGGTACTGAAAAATGCATCAGTCAGCTCATCACTATAAATAACATCAGCAGCCACCAGCAAAGAAGCATTCTCTACTTCTTCAATTTCTTTAGAAGTCCAAGAATACCTGGGTGATGCATAAAGTGATTATGATGCACATCGGATATAACTTAAATAAAAACTATAAAGCACTAGTTATCTATGAAGCACGGACACATTGATACTTACAAATTTTTATAATGTAGGACATGGCAACTCTGGATATATATATATATATATATATATATATATATATATATATATATATATATATTGAACATCATTATGAATTATTTACAGTAGCAATCAAGCTTTATAAAAATATGAACACATTGTTACAAAGACATCTCTAACTCATGTTCATCTAAAGATAAATTTAAATAAAGGGAAAACTCAAAACTCACGGTAAAGAGAAAATATAAATGTGAAATAAACTTTTTGTTTGTTTAATGGAGAAATAGAAACTTACACAATAAGTTTCTCACTTTTCAACTTCAAAAAAGTCACTGTCTGTTCTCATTAATATGTGTTGGAACAGTAAAAAGTGCTTTTAAATTTCACGCTTCAATGGAATGTCTCGTACATGTAGGGTATTCTATCAGTGTTGGTGCTTCATAGGTAGCTATTGGTCGTGCCACAAACAATGGCTTTCAGTAGTTAGAGACTCAAACTCAAACCCCGAAAGAAAAACAAAGAAGCAGTTATTTATTGGAGACTATCCTTCAAAATAATTAACTATACTTTTTAGCGCCAGGAGCCTCTTCTATTTTTGCTTTTGGAGGCCAGTGATTAAACCAATCAAGTTCGCGTACATGAATTTTGGCTTGATAATTCAATAATCCAAAATTAAGCTGAACATTTTTTGCACAGTTGTCAAGTATTTCAGTCCCATAGTCTGACATAATAATAAGCATCAGTTGTCAATTAAAATCGTCAACCTTAAATGAAACAGAAATTTAAAAGAACTAAACAACCTCGGCTGATAGTTTACTACTATTAATGATGGAAACTGGTCCATGTACTCTATATGTAATATTTATGCAATATAATCACCACTTATAAACAAGAATATAAATTCACCATGATAATTCGTAGGAGCTGAATACTCAAATAAAAGAAGGTACATACCAGTTAGGAACACTGTATTCGCAACACGTGCAAGTAATAAACCCACCAAGCCTGATTGAAAACTTGAAATCAAAAACATATATTTATAATAACATGATGTTATTTCAAATTTTAAGATTTGATTATTCCTCTTCATAGATCATCAAAGTAGTCATTAGGAATGTCTCAAAGGGTTTTATAGAATAATCAGCAATTGGGTAACAAAAGCACACTCATTGTTTTACTTCTTGTAACGATAACAGCAACTGTTTCCATGTAGTCTACTTTAGATTTACTTCTCTAACTTACGGGAGCTTTTCAATTGTAACATCCTGCTGTTATTAAGACTTTTCATGGCAAGAATAACAAGCTCTGTTAGGTTTAATATAGGTGTGTATGAAGAAGTTAGATGAGATAAATTCTAAAAAACTAAGGATGAATAAGTCGATTCTTTCTCATGCAAGTTTGAGTCATGCTAAATTCTTGTTTCGTTTTATCTTCTTCTCAGATTACTCTTCGTGAGAAGTTCATTCAAACTAGCTTAAATCTCCCAGCAAACGTGTTTCTGTGCTGCAGAATTATTATTATGCTAGCCCCACCATATAACCCCTTGCCTCCTATTCGTGGGGTTAACATGCAACTCATCCAATAACAGAGAAAAGTGCTAAAAGAAGAGTCTTAAAGAGTATGTTGTTATCATTTCTCACCTCATAACTTAGCTATAGCTAATTATTATAAGTCAGAAATGAAGACAGAGGAATCCAACAGTACATTTCACTGAGCTTTTCTGACTATAAGTCCCAGTCAAAATTTGGGGATTTTACAATTTTGTTAAGAAAAAAAGGAATTGATAGGAAAAGGTAAGGAGAAATAGCAAACCAGTTCCAGCGCCTAGTTCCAATGCAATAATTCCGTGAAGTTCAGAGGAGCATGATGCTTTATGCAATATAAAATCTGATAATACTAGTTCAGCTTTCCAAACCTGAAGGGAATTTGGGGCAAAATAATAAACATTAACAATAACAACCAAAGAAATGCAGGAACAGAATTGAAAACGAAAAAGATTAGAAGTGCTGAAAATGAATCAGAATTACCTGCAGGCCAACATTTGGAATTGTCGATGTGATGTTGTGCTGGATTCTGACACCAAAGCTATTACATGAAAATGGCGTATTTGCTTTAACAAAAAAAAAAATAGTTAGATAAATGTCGATGATAATAAACATAGAAAAAGTGAAGGCTGAGATGAAATTGAGAGGAAAGAAATAAAGAAGTTACTGGAGCGTCGTCGAGGGAGAAGAAGGTCTCCATCTTGATCGAACTGAAGCTTGTTAGAGTGTAAAGGATTACGTTGCGAAGGATGAAGTTGTGTGGTGCGAGAAACATCTAATGGAGCAATTAGAGAAGTGTAAGAATGATAGAAGAGTGATGGAGAAGAAGAAGAAAAAGATGATGAATTAGGTTACCGGAAAATGAAACGGTGAAGAGGGAAATATAGGGTCCGGTGAAATCGGGTGGACAACCCAGGTGGACCTCGCTCATCACTTCTTCACCACCACCCTTCTCTTCCACTTCCGATTCCATTACCCTACCTCCTGTTTCTAACGCTTCTCGCTGCAAAAAGAAAAAAAATCTCAGAAAGGTGGTATTCCATGGAAACATAATTAATTACTGCCTTAATTAACTCTTAATTACCTTACAACTTTTTATATTTTCAATTTATTAAAAAAAATTGTTTTATTGATTACTCGATCAACGGCGTCGTTTAAAAAAAAAATACATATTTATATATATATATATATATATATATATATATATATATATATATATATATATATATATATATATATAAGGGTTAAGTATGTTTTTAGTCCCTGAACTTTGACTCAAAATTGGAATTCGTCCCTGGTCGAAACTTTGATAAATTTTGATCCCTAAACTTTAAAAACGAATGAATATAATCCTTTTAACCCAATTTTGTTAACTTTTTTTTAGGTTTCGAACGCATTTCAAAGTGAATATTAAGCCGAGAATGTGTCAAACGGCGTAAACAACTCCAATATTTACTGAGAAATGCGTTTGAAACCTAAAAAAAGTTAACAAAATTGGGTTAAAAGGACTATATTCATTCATTTTTAAAGTTTAGAGACCAAAATTTATCAAAGTTTCAATCAGGAATGAATTTCAATTTTGGGTCAAAGTTCAGGGACTAAAAACATACTTAACCCTATATATAAGTAAAACTAATTACTTTCACATGAATTGATAATAGTAATTAAGTTAATTTCATGATTTTGTCTTCACATAATAATTTTTTTTTTCTAAAATGGCTTAATTTATATTCTCTAGAAAAATGTTTATATTTAAAGATAAAAAGAAATTAAAATAATAATACAAAACAACGTTGAGATTATTGAATTTACTTATTTTAAAGCTCAAATATCCTTTTATATTTAAGTCTAGCGGAAATATTATTTTTATATTATTATAGAACAACTATATCTAACTAACAACGCTTACTTTTTAACTTGTTGTGTATGCAATAATTGGGCTTTTAATTTCAAATTAACAATCGATGATTAAATGAAAATGGTAATTCTAAGAAATAATTAAATAGAGTTGATAAAATGTTTAATATGTTTTTAAAATAAACTAACTAGATGTAATAGAGGATCATTTAATAATAATATTAAAATAAAATTTCTAATACTTCCACAAAAATTTAAATGATGATTAACGACAATTAATTTGCAAAATAAAAAAGCAATAATAAATATATCAGTTTGTATTATTCATTTTAACTTTAATTATGTTGAGTTTCTTTTCAAGAATCCCAAAAGTTCGCTTATCAAATATGATTAGAAATATCGTTCGTTACTAATATTTTTAGCTTACAATGAATACACACATTTATTGTTAATTGTATAATAAAAGTTACTTTTAAGGATTATAAAGACTACTCAACAACGAGAATATACTTTTAGGTTACATTCATCTTTATCTGCAGCACTTTAATAAAAAAAATTTATTGCCTTATTTAATGCTTTACACTATTTATATTATTATTTATTTTAAAGTTTTAATGAAATATTTAAATGTCAAACAGAGACTATAAGAGTTGTATAAACTATATAAAAGTTCAAAATCAACTAAGAAACTTAAAATTACAATTACCATTTTGTTAACCTATCATGACTCTTACCTAAAATATACATGATATAAAACAAGGAGATATAAGCACGTTTAATAAATCGTTTTATATCTATTTAAGACTTGACAATTACCTGATGCAATAAATAAACTTCTGAGAAAAGATAACAAAATAAGCTTTTTATCTTCACTATCTTATAGACAAGCTTTGCAGAAACTAGAAACATGATTGAATAAGTGAGTGGCCCAACAACTGCAGTTTCTATTTTGATTTCAATCTTGAAAAGATCCCTAAACGAATAGAAGAAACTATTTCCCATGTCTGTATATGGCTACTAAATATTGGATTAGCCTAAGATTGATGAAACAACAAAAAGAAGGAAATAAAATAAAAAAAATGTGATACTTGTTAAGCGGGTTGGGTTGTGTTCCTGAGAGCGGCAAGACGAGCTGACAAGTCATCATATTCAGGCAGACTAGGATGCACATGCCCCGCTGTCCCTAACATTTGTGGTACCAAGGAAGTAGCTCTTCCATGTACTTTTAATGTTTCCATCGAATCTGTGTCTTCAGAAGGAAGAGAAATTCCTCTCACAAGGGGTACACTTGATTTTTGTTTCATATGTACCACCTTGTCATATTCTACTCGTTGCATAGAATAAGCTTTTGGATATGCTGCTTGTGCTATGACTGATTCATAAGGAGATTCTTTCTTACTGTAATGCATCAAGAGCCCGTCCATTATCTTTTCTTCATAATCCCTCGAATCTCCTTTAACTTTCTCTGATTCCTTTCCACTTGAGTCGACAACTTTGTCAGTGCCCCCAGTTTTAGAATCTGAAACAGTGTTTTCGTAAAGTGGTGGTTTGAGAGGTCTCCGCCTCACTGATCTTGGTACTTGCTTTTCCGGAACAACTGTTGGTTTATTCAACTTTTCTTTGACGTAAGGAGGTGGGACGAGTTTGTAGGAAAATGAAGATGGCTGCTTAATTTCTGTTTCATTATCTGATACGCTTCCTAATGAACCTGAACAAGCCTTTCGCCCATCCAAGGATGAATTGTCAGAGGTTGTTTCACTGTCCGTGCTGCTTTGCACCCTCCAATACGCATCGCTGATATCCTTCCTTCCTCGAGATAGGGTGTCTTTTTCATTTCCTTTTGGTGTATGCCAGTTTCTTTCATGTCCCTGTTTGTCACCGGTACCCTTGGGGACAGCAACATCATTGTTCATGTGATCATCATGATCATTTAGAGGATCGTATGTAGTCTTATCCTGCAACAAGCAAAATGTTTCTGAATAAGTCATCACTAATCAGCAGTATAAGAAATTGTGTTGTGGACACAACTTTAAAAGCTGAGCTTAGCTGGATACAACTCAGCTTGGTATATGATTTTCAGTTAGTTCCTTAAATCATAATTCGAAAAGTAACTACTATACAATTTTCTATCTTGCTGACTAAAAAAACTATTCATATTTTTGCTGAGACAGATGCTAAGATATAAACTAATCAATGATGAGAAAAACTTACTTCAAGTAACAGAGGCGGTGAGTGAAGCCTCTGCTCCAAACCCTTGCTATCCCATTCTATGGAGAACTCTTGCGCTAAATCATGCAACAGCTGGATCTTCATTTCTTTCGAAGGAGGAGCTTGCCTCAATTTGTCAACAAACTAAAGATAAGCAATTATTCAAGTAAGTGGTGGAAATAAAGATGTCACCATGAAAACAGTTTACGGACTATTAGAGTGGTCCCATGGGTTACCTCTTTACTTATGTAAGGTTCAAGAGCATTCCCAAATTTTGGCGTGAACAACGTTCTGAGCTCGCGTAGTTCCGGCAGATCAGAGAACCTTGCTGCTGCATATATCAATGACTGTATAGCTTCTTTGCATTCATCAGGACAATCCCTATAGAAGAAGATTAAAATATTGTCATGAATAATTTGGATCAATGCCCTGAAGAGAATAAAATATGGACATCCCGGTTACTTCAAAAGGAAAGCAAGAGTGAACGAAGACCAAAAAGAAAATAATCTTTTATTGCATACATAGAAAATAATACCTCTGCTTACAAAGCTCTCGAACATGACTCGATACGCAATTAGCAAACTTTCCAACGAGTTCATAGCAAAACGACATATTTTGCTCGACGAGAAACCCTTCAGCCTGTTTTGAGGGTATAAAGTGTTTAACAACCAAGCTGATTAATAAGTATAACGTATATATATACTCAGTTGTTACACAAGGTGTACACAACATATCACAATATACAGCAACATGCATAAAATTGAAACAAATTAATGCAAGCTGTAGCTCATCAGAAACCTGTGAGATAATATTATGTAAAAAAAAAACTAAAACAAAAAAAAAAACCTAAATACATAAAAAAAAAAAAAGTGTAAACAGATCCAATTCAAATTTTCCTTGACCCAATCACAAAACTCGTTGAAGAAAATACCCTCAACCTGGATTAAGTACTTATTGCGCCCTTGTGATTATACAGGGGAAATTAGAACAGGAGCCGAATCCATCTCTTTTCATACACACAGGTTATTCATTGTCTTAACGTCAATAGAAAAGGATTCAAACAATGGAGTTTAAATGAGAGTGAGCACTGTAATGAAGAGTGAAGGGAAAATTACCCTTCCATATGCATTGTAATCAAGGGCATTCCTAAGAAGGTCGACGATGTCTTTCTTGAGAAATTTCTCCACCGCTTTCCTTTTCTTCCCTATCGTCTCTAACCTCGTATTTATTAACTTCAACCGTGATTTGCTGTTTCCAAATTAAATTCCATCTTTATTATTTTAAAAAAAAAAATTCCAAAACGAGCAAAAGACAAAAAAATGAAATGAGAGAAACAGACAAGAATCATTACCACTTTGAATAGAATTTCGGTTTGAACAATGCATCCAACATATTCACTCCTGATTATCCAGATATACCGAGCTGAGAAAAGTGAAAAACAGGTTCGAAAACGGTTCAGATGAAGACGAATGGTCTGAAATGAAAAACACGAAAAAACAGGATTAGAGAAAGAAGCAGAAACAGTAATGCAGAGATTCTTGTGAGGAATGTAAAAAAACAAACAAGCAAACAAACAAAAAACAAAAAAGCAAGAGAAAAGAAGAAGACCTAATAGTTTCTTGATGAGCAAGAAAGAGTGTCTGAGAAGAGCGAGAAAAAAGGATGCAATGAAAACGTTTGTGAAAATGTCTGTTTAGTGAGAAAAAAAAAAAGTTCGTGAAATGGGTAACGAGAAACACAGGAAATGGTGCGTTTGAGAAAGAGAGAGAGAGAGAGAGAGAGAAAAGCCTACGAATTTGCAGGGAGAAGCGGCAGAGGAAAAGAGAGAAAAGAAATGCTGTGTTGGAGTTGGAGAGCACGTTTATGCCACCTATCACACTCTTATTTCCACTCACCAAAAAGATAAAGATAAAAGATTAAGAAGTTATCATATTTAAATTAAAAAAAAAAAAAAAATTTTAAAATAAAAAAAATAATTTTTTTTTTTTTATAATAATTAATAATTTTTTTTTATAAAAATAATTTAAAAAATTAAAAAAAAAAAAAAAAAAAAAACTTTACAATGTAGGAAATAAGCGGTGAATTTTTAAATGATATTAGAAATTTCTTATCTATAAATATTTAATAATCAACAACTTAATTTTTATTTTTTGGTAATATAAGTTCCGAGATTTACTACTCATACCGATATAAATTTATTGTAAGATAAAAGATAAATCGAATATATATATATATATATATAATAAATTATGCTGTGCCTTTTTATTATTGGATTATACTTATTAAGAATTTATTGTTTAATTTGCACTGTCTGATATTGTAAACGTACATGTGATGTGATGACGAATTTTGCAAAGCTGGCCAGAGTTTATTCGTCTTCTTTTTTTTAAATGACAAAAACAATAAAATTGTGAAATTTGACAATTGGCGATTGTGTGAAAGAAAAAAGGTTTAAAAATATAATTGTATGGATTAAAAGTTTACTTGCTGGCAAACGAAAAAGTTAGCAACTAACTTTAAATAAATAAGGATCGAGTTATTTAATATCCTGATCGCATTATAATATTCGCTTTATTATTTTATTGTGAAAGACTTGATCGTATATTAAATTATTTAGATATCTTGAGTAAGAAGAAAATGGTAGTAAGCCTACAAACTATTATGGTAGTATAATCTTTTTAGATTTTAATTGTGTTAATTAATTTTTCAATTTAGAAAAATATATACGGTTTTAATGAAGTTGGTGGAATATTACAATGACATATTGTACCATTTCTACATTTAAAAATCCAATTTTGATAAAGAAATTCGAAAACCAAAATATCAAACTCGAATAGTAGGGTTAAATATATTTTTTATCCTCGAATTTTAGTGAATTTTGAAATTAGTCTCTCTTTAAAATTTTATATCAATTTAGACATTCATTTTATAAATACGTGAATTTAGTCTTTTTTATCAAATTTTGTTAGATTTATTTGATATTTTAAACGTATTTTATGATAATAATTGAGTCAGCATTGAAGTAAAAATGTGTAAACAATTAAAATATTATCATAAAACGTGGTTGAAATGTCATATAAATTTAACAAAATTCGATTAAAATAATTAAATTTACATATTTTTAAAAATAAATGATTAAATTAGTCAAAAAGAATTTAAAAATAGACTAATTTTAAATTTTACTAAAATTTGAATGATATTTAACCCTATATTTTATGTGATGCATGTTTGTTATCGAGCCAGCTGACATGTTATCTTTGCTTACCTTTGCCCAAATGGTTTATGATAAGCATAGAATTGACCTTGTTGATTTGATTAGAAATAATTAAAGAATTAAAATAGTGTGTTTCCAGGGTACGAGGTATCGTATATTGTTACATTCATTGAATCAAAAACTGATTCAGTTTTTATGGTTGTTGATGAAGCAGAAAAAACAGCGAAAAAGAAAGGATAAAGTAATTTGCAAGTAAAGTTGCGTGGTGACTGTTCGTGCAGATCATGTCCCTGGAATCTTCTTTATTCCTTGCCAAATCATGCTTCATTCTTTGTTTTCTTTTTACGCCACTGTCATTTCTAATGCGTCAACCGTAACCCTTTCTCGGTCTTTCTGCTGCAATAAAAAGAATAAGATTAAATATATATTTTTTCTTAATTTTTATTATAATTGGAAATTAGTTCTATGGATTCATTTTTTAAAATATGTAAATTTAATTTTTTTAATCAAATTTTGTTAAATTTATTTGATGTTTTATAAGCATTTCAAGATTGTATTTATGTTGTTTATATTGTTTGAAACATTTTTGTTTTAATGTTAAATCAGATACTATTATGAAAGGTATTTGAAATATCAAATAAACTTAACAAAATTTGATTAAAATGACTAAATTCATGTATTTCAAAAGATAAATTACTAAATTGGTCAAAAGTTTTGAAATAGACTAATTCCAAAATTCACTAAAAGTTAAGAAACAAAAACATATTTAATCCTAAAAAACAATAAGACTTTAATCTTTTACTTTTATCTATTATTTTGATCACTTTTCAATTATTTATTTTGATTTTTTTAGTAATACGATAATTTAAGAATGATTATTAATAAATAAATAAAATTAGTTAAAATATCATTATTTAATATAAAAATCTGACACTAAAAAATTATCTAATTTTTAATTGAATAAAATCTTAAAAACTAGTTTCTTTCTAAAAGACAGTGGACACACCTATGCAATAAAAAGATGGGGTTATGTGTGGGATCAGTTTAGGGAAAAGCACAGTTCTGATTCTAATTCTTTTGGCCGGAAACAACGCTCATTTCGTCCCAGAAATAAGAGGCAGTGAGATTCAACCACTTCTTCTTTTACAAAAAGTTTTTCACAGTTGGATGAAAAAAAAAAATCAAATACATGTATTACAATGAGGTGTTAAAAGATTAAATGTGAATTAAGTTTTATATTAAATAAAATAAAAAAGTTAGGTATTTTCTAAAATAAAAGATCCATTAACATATGATATTAAATTAATATGTAAATTGAACTCAAATATGATTAATGTTAATGAATCCTCTCCGTTCTAAACTTTTTTTTATTGTAAGTGAATGCAACTTGCTAATAAAGACATTCATTAGAAAAAGTGTTAACTAACATAATGATTTAGAAGGTTAATTGCAATTTTACTACTAAAACCTTTACATTTTTACTAATTTTACTTTAAATTTTTTGTTTTGTAATTTTACTTTAAAATATAGACATTTTACTTGGTTAATATGAAACGACTATGATTATAAGCGGAATATACATTATATTTTAGATTACAAATTTACCATTGAACTTTCAATTTTGTGAACTTTTCTGCTAAACTTTTAACTATCGTTAATTTTATAGGTAAAATATTTATTTTGCAAATTTAAACACTGAGTTTTTAATTTCACCAATTTTATTGAATTTTAAAATTATACACATTTTAATGTACTAACAATGTGATGATGTGACGAATAACAAAGACATTTTTTTCTCAAATGTGAATTTAAGGTAAAATAACGAAATTATTTATTTAATCATGATTGAGGAAAAAAGAGTAAATATAAATATAAATTTACGTGCAAAATTGACTAATATAATAATTTATAGATTTTGCATGATCGTATCTAGTTTTTTTTTTTTTTTTTTTGTTATATACTAAACTGACCATAAATTATCTCCATTTTGGTTGTAATTATTACATAGTAAATCATTTTAAGTGATAAGTAATATAAAATTAGATGAAATATATGTAGAAGTTTTAGATAAAAAAAAAAAATAGTCTACAAATTTTTGTGAATCTTCAAAATATTATCCATAATTTTTTTTGGCGGTTTATAGTAACTACTTTCCATAAAATAATTAATTGATCCTCTGTTAAATCTAGTTTTTTCAAAATAAAATATTTTTTGACATTTTTGAACTTTTATATTTAAAATAGTTTGTAAAATTAAATAATTTAATTATAGTTATTCAAAATAATTTTGAGTCAAATTGTTTATCTAACTGTTTGCACTAGTTTAGGAGTTGTGGTTTCCGTATTTCCAAAAAACATTATAATTATTATGATAATTTATATATATATATATATATATATATATATATGATCAAATTTTAGTCATTCTATTACATCGTCAATAAATTGACATTTAATTGACTAAAATATGAAACATATATAATTTTAAATTCCAGACGATAAAATTTACTAAACTGAGAGTTCGATGATTAAATATACTGAAAGTTTAATAGTAAAATTTATAAAAGGTTAAAATATATTATCGTCAAGTTTTATTAATTAAGATATAATTTTGGTCTTGTGTTTAAATAAGTCTTAATTTTTGATAATTTTATTTAATTGGATATTTTTTGTTAATACTGTTTAGATTATTAACGGTTATCAACACGTGTCTCTTCATAGTTTTTTTAATTTTTTTTAAATAATTTTTAAACTTTTAAATATTTTTTAAAATGTTCACGTGTCAACCCAGTAGTGTGACACATGTCAAAATCAATGTTGCATATTCAATTTGGTCCCTATATTTGTTATTTTTGTTTAATTAAGTCCCAATTTTTGTTAACATGAACCAACCGAAACGAACCAAGTCAGACCACATTGGATCGGATCGAATCGAGCATATCCGAACTAAACCCAACCAAACTGAATCGAGCCGAATCGAACCAGACTGAACCGAGTCAAGCCGAATCAGACTGGACCGGACTTGACCGGACCAAACCGAGCGGTCCGGATAGGACAAAACTGGATCGAACTGAACCGAACCAGACCAAATTGAACCGAACCAGACCGAATTGAATCGAATCGAATCGGACCAAACCGAACCAAAACGGACCAAAACAGATCGAACCTAATCGAACCGAACCGAACCAGACTGAATTGAACCGAATCGGATCGAACCAAACCAAACCAAACCAAACCGAATCGGACCGAACCAAACTGAACCAAACCAAACAAAACCAAATTGGACTAAACCAAACTAAACCGAACCTAACCGAACCCAGTCGAGACAAATAGGACCGGACAGAACCGAATCAAACCAAATTGAAGCTAACAGAACCAAATCAAACCGAAGCTACCCGAACCAAACCAGATCATACCGAATTAAATTGAACTACACCGAATCGGGCCTAACCAGACCAAACCAAACCGAATCGGACAGAACCGAACTTAACCGAACCAAACTAGACCAAACCAAACCGAATAGGATTGAACTGAACCGAACCCAACCGAACCAAACCAGACCAGACCGAATTGAACCAAATCGGACCAAATCATACTGAACCAGATAGAATCGGACCAGACCAAACCCAACCGTGTCAAGCCAAACAGGAACGAATAAAATCGAACCTAACCATAACGAAACAGACCAAACCAAACTAAACCAGATCAAACCGAACCAAACCGAACCGAACTGGACCGGACATAACCAAACGGGACCGGGTGGGATCAAACTGGACTGCATCAGACTGAACCAAACTAAATCGGACTAAATCGAACTAAACCAAACCACAGCTAACCAAACCGAACACAATCGAAACTAACTGAACCGAACCAAACCAGACCAGACCGAATTGAATCGAATCGGACCAAACCAAACCAAATCAATCCAAATCGGACCAAATCGGACCGGACCAGACCAAATAACCAAACCAGATCGAATCAGACCGAACTAGACCAGACCGAACCCAACCAAACCAAGTCGAGTCAAATAGGACCGGACAGAACCGAACCAAACCAAACCAAACCAAACCAAACCAGGTCGAACCAAACCAAACCGAATCAAACTGATCTGAATCAAACCAGATCGCATATAACCGAACGGAACTGAGTGGGATCGAATTGGACTCCAGACCGAATTGGATCGGTTCGAAATCGGACCGAACCGAATAAGACTGAATTGAACCGAACCAAACCGAAGCTAATCGAACCGAACCAGACCGAAGCTAACTGAACTGAACCAGACCGAACTAGACCGGACAAAACTGAACCGAATCGAATTAGACAAAACTGAATTGAACTTAATCGGACCTGACCAAACCAAATCGTACCGGACTGGACCGAATTGGAACTGATCAGACTGGTTTGAATCGGACCAAACCAAACTGAATCGGACCAGACCGGACTGGTTCAAATCGGACCGAACCGAACTGGTTCGAATTGGACCAAACCGAACTGGTTCGAATCGGACCGAACCGAACTGAACTATGAACTAAACTAAACTCAATTGAAGTATTCTTGAGTTGTGTTGAATTTGAAAACACCTTGAGAAAAAGCAGAAAATTAACATTGAATGGTTAATTTAAAGAAAAATTTTACACTTTCATAATTAATATTAATATAGAACAAAAGGAAAATCGCTTTGTAATGTGCGTAAAAATGTCATACCCAAAAGTTTTTTTTAGCACCAACACCACATCATAAGGTCTCTCTTAAACAATTGAAACATAATGTTTTTTCCCAACTTAAATAATAGTAATTTTTTAAACAATAACATAAATAAACTGTATATTTCTAATAAAAAAACATCCAAAAGATAAGCTTGAATTGGTTTGTATTCACCTTTCACAAAAATAACTATTTTGTCAAAGTGGAAAACATAAAGTTCCGAAATTGGCAAAAATGTAAATATTTAAGAAAAATATTATAAGAAGATGAGAAGAAAAAAAGGTGAAATGGGAGTAGTGAAGCATTGAGAATAATACAAAAGACATATAAGAGAAGGATAAAATGTTAGAGTTAAGGTTCAAAAAAAGACATACCAGTTGGGTAAGGTGTGAGGTGTTAGAATTGCACTGAAGGTGGTAAGGTGGGACTACGAGAGCAAAGGGGAAGGGGCGGCATGGCCTTATACAACAATGATGGGAATGAAAAACTCACGATCATTGTCTTAATGGTGGTGATTGCAAATAACAAATTATAATAAAACCTCACGTAGTACAAAATAAAAAAAAACCACGTGTTGACACGTGACACATAGTTAACACCATTACTGTACTACTAACAGAAAGGACTTGATTGCAACAGATTTTTCAAAATAGGGACTCAATTAAGTCACATAAAAATGAGAAGGTCTATTTGAGATTTCGCTACAAAGATGGAGACCTCTAGAATGATTTAATATTTTATTTACTAGGGGGTTAAAAAAATATAATAAGGGGTTAAAAAATAAAAATGTAGAAGTTCCCTCTCACATAATCAAATTGTTGTTTATTTCGTTCTTATTTTGCCTTGAATATTTGTTTCATGGTTTTTGACGCCTTCCCAATGATTGAAACAATATTAAGCTTTTATTTTTTCCTCTCAGCAAGAACCCCAATGGCAAACTGGTAATGCCGTTCGTGGTAAACAAAGAGCTGGAGGGAAATACCGAGATAGGAACATAGGCATGCCAAAAAACACTCTTATACTCAAGTTAATCCACAATTATTTGATATTAGTTTTAACGAGTAACGAAACTTGATAATATATTTTGAGGGGGTTAATTTTCTTTTATAAAATGCACAAATTTTGGTGATATTAAATATATAAAATTTACTAAGATGAAATAAGATTTATATATTAAAATTAAAATAAATTATGTTTAAAAAAAATTTGAGGGGCTATGCTCCCTCTAACATATCTAAGATCCATCACTGGTTTGTTATGATAAATTTACTTCAAATTCAAATTTATCATGTATTTTTAATTTTTAACGATTTATAACAATATTTTTTAGATTTTGAAAATTCGAGACAAAATTAGATCATTTTAAGGTATGTCGAGTTTGACTTAAGTATGATATAAAGGTTAGACTAAATCTATATTATACAAGGTCAAGTCAAACTGGTTGAGCGATACCAAGTCCAAGATTAGGTTGGAGTGTGATTTAATTCAAATTATATTAATTCATACCTCAATTACGTTAGATCGAGTAGGACTTAGTTCAAGATAGGTTGAATTGATATCATATATTAAGTTGGCTTCGCTAGGCTCATATCAAATTAGGTTGAATTCAGGCTATTAGGTCTATCTCAAGTCAAGTAGGATTAAACCTAGATTGAGTTAGATTGGATTCAAGTATGCAAGTTTAGTTACATTGAATCGGATTAGATCACTTTAGATCCAAGTTATGTTAAACTCAAGTAAAATTTAACTCGATTGAAACTAGATAGAGCAAACTCATATTATGTCAGGTCTCACTCAAATCAAATTGGATCGAATTAGGTCAAGTTGAATGTGACTCTGATTTAATTTTATCCATTCATTGATTGATTATGTATTTTAGATATATGATTGAATTTTGAAAAATAACCCTCAATTGACATAGTTTCTATAACTTGCACGATGATAATATTAGAGGAAGATATAAAAAAACGAAAGTCTCCATACACTTCAAAAATCTTGCTAATGAACCAAAGCAGCATAGACTCCCGTAAAATTAACCAAATGGGAACAACGTGTATACGGAACATTGGTAGAACCCTTCTCTTCCTCATTTTGGCATTTGCGTTGAACTTCACCAGGTTTCAATGTCTAAGACCAGGTTTTGTCACTGACACATTGATGCAAGGAGACTACTTGACTGAGGGAAATCTGACCTCGCGCTCTAAGGTCTTTCATCTAAGTTTCTTCACTTTCAATGGCCCAACGAGTGAAAGAATTTACCTTGGAATAAATTACGTCAGAGGTTGTCTCTGGTTTGCCGACCCAAACATCCTACTTTTAAAGCGACAAGCAAAGCTTACAATTGATGATTATGGTACCTTCAAAATCTTAAGCAACAACGACACACAGCTTCTAGTGCTATACGCAAGCATAGCTGCACAAAAGATCAATGCCAGTGCCACGCTGCTCGATACCGGAAACCTTGTACTGCGCGAAATGGACACAGATGGCAATGCAAAACAGATTTTGTGGCAAAGTTATGACTACCCCACTTTCCTCCTGTTGCCGGGAATGAAACTGGGATTCAACAAGAGAACAGGGCAGAACTGGAGCCTCACATCTTGGACAAGCAAAACCATTCCTTCTAAGGGTTCCTTCACTCTCAGAGCGGATCAAAACAACATGCAATTGATCATATTGTGGCATGATAACAACCTCTACTGGAGTAGTGGACCACTTATCAATGGAAGTTTTCCCAATTTGAAAACACATAGCGACAACAATGTCTACTTTTCCTTTGTGTCAAACGAAAATGAAACATATTTCAGTTATAATTCCTCATCACCCTCGACCTGGAATGACTTTGATTTTGTAGGTTTGGATCCACGAGGACAACTATATGGCAGAGTCGTTGTCTCTTGCAGCAAAGACAATCCTGCACTTAACAAAGGATGCGTCTCCCAAAGTTTCCCAACCTGCAGGCACCGAAGGGGCTATTTATCCTTGCTCAACTTTAAGCAAGGTAACATGTCCCAAGAAGGGTACAAGAATGCGGATTTAGACAATATTTCTCTTTTTGATTGTGGCGTCACCTGCATGAACAGTTGTTCCTGTTTTGCCTACTCTTTCACGTCCGATGATATCACTGGCTGTGAGATGTGGAATCAAGACACTGAATTTGTCATGTCTGCTTCTGGTCGACAAGTTTATTTCATCGATGAATTCATTACCCGCAACGGCTCTTCCATACCTAGAAAATCTGAAGGTAAATTCTTAGCTAGAGTAGTGCAGGCATCACATCCCAAAGCATGGATAGTTCTTTCTTGTTATCTTTTGTGGTAGGATTTAGTATTCATCCTATTCTTCTGATGAGTTTATTTTTGTCAAATGTAGCCAATAAGAGGAAATCATGGATAGGGAGTGTGATGGGTGGAGCTCTACTAATACTTGTATCATCCTTCGTGTTCTATTTATTGTGGAGGAAACGCAGAATAGCGGGTAAATTTCCTGTTTGGAATTTGAACAACTCACTTGGATTATCGTTCATTGTTTACCTACTAATTTAACCTTCTGGTTGTGCTTGCCATCTGCAACAGAAGAAAGATTGAAGCAAAAGAAGATATTATTTGAGATCGAAGGAATAACAAACCCTTCTTCCCTTTTAGACAACAGACGCTCAAAATTTAGTAAAATTGAAACCACAAATCATGGGATGCGTGTGTTCAGCTTTGAAAGCATTGAATTAGCAACTGATAATTTCTCTTCAGCGAATAAGTTGGGTGAAGGTGGCTTTGGACCTGTCTACAAGGTAAGATACAGATACATCACGGACTATTTTCATCTGACTCTTTTCAACATTTTTCTTCAGTCACAGCTTCAAACTCTTGTCAATATTTTTCTATGAAATGACAACAGAAAAAATATGGTTGTTTATGTGATTGAAGGGAAAACTTATTGATGGTCTAGAAATAGCAATAAAGAGACTTTCTAGAAGTTCGACACAAGGATTAGCTGAGTTTAAGAACGAGGTTAAATTAATTGCGAAATTCAACCACACTAACTTGGTCAAGCTCTACGGTTTCTGCATTGAAAAAGAAGAAAGGATGTTGATCTACGAATACATGCCCAACAAAAGTTTGGACAGTTACCTTTTTGGTATGCAGACTTTACAAATCAAGCAAATCTAACTAATTTACAAAGTGTAATTAGTTTTAAAAAAGTTTCTTCATTTGGTCAAAATGCTACAACAACATTTCTACTCACCAATTTTCCTCTCTCTTACACGGCATAGATCCCACCAACACTTTGTTGGATTGGAAGAGAAGATTTTCCATCGTTCAAGGAATTGCACAAGGACTTGTCTATCTTCATACGTATTCAAGACTAACAGTAATTCACAGAGATTTAAAGCCAAGTAACATTTTATTGGATTATGAATTGAATCCAAAGATATCAGATTTTGGTTTGGCAAGGATATCTGAGTTGAATGAACCCAAAAAAAAGACAAACAAGGTTGTTGGAACTTAGTAAGTACACCTATAATTTGAATTCTATTTCTCTTAATTAACTTATTTTTAAAAGCTTATTTTATCAGTAACTTACTGTTTCAGTGGTTATATGTCTCCTGAGTATGCTTTAAATGGTATTGTCTCAACAAGAATGGATGTTTTTAGTTTCGGAGTATTGATGCTTGAGATTATCAGCGGTAAAAGGAATTCTAGTAATTTTGATTCGGACCATCCCATCAATCTCATAGGATATGTAAGTTCGATTTCTTCCTGCCAGATGTCATGTGTTTGCACTAATTATGATCAGGTGTTAACAATCCCTTGCTATTTGGACATTTTCAGGCATGGCAGATGTGGAATAAGGGTGAAGCTTTAGAATTAATAGACCCTGTTTTCAAGGGATCATGTGTTGATAACGAAGTGTTAAGATGCATTAATGTCAGCCTTTCATGTGTGCAAGATCAAGCGGATGATAGACCAACTATGTCAAATGTTGTATCTTTCCTATCAAGTGAGTCTATTCTGCTAGCTGAACCGAAGCAACCAACATTCTTCACTAATACTGCAGAGAAAAATCCTAAAAGTCCTATTGTTGGTGGAAGAAATGATTCTCTAAATACCGTAACAATTTCGACAATGTGTGGCAGATAAATTTAAGATAAACAGAAATGATGAATAAACGTAAAATATTGAACATACATGGCTAAAATAATGTTAAAGTTACTTTAGTGTGACGAAAATACCAATACAGTTTCTACCGGTTTTCTGACTTGTGTTGAGTGGAAATATAAACTTCGTAGTGTACTCCACAATAATGAAGGAAGTACATGTTACTGGTGTGCCAATTCTAGTGGATTGGGTTAGAGATCCCATGTCCATTAGAAATTAAGTAAAATTATCATATATAATTGAGGTGTAATCATCACCTTATAAAGAGGTTGAATTAAGTATAAACTCATTTTCTAGAATGATATGAAAATCATTAACTATCTGTCTTAATAATGTTCTTTGGATGGCTGCAACCTCATCCTAAAGTGTACAAATTGTAGTTTACTGGGTTCAAAACTCCAAAGAGGGAAGCCATAACGAAACCTGTGCAACAAAAAAGTACTCGTATGTCAACATATAGCCTTTCTTTCCACTTTTGGGGATGGCCAAACCCCTCAACCGAACCTCTCAGGTGTGACACCTCTACAATCGGTTGAAACACAGAGATATCAAGCATTGTCAAGAGTATGGTTCCTTCGGATACTTGTGCAATAATTAGTGAAATTTCGCAAATTTTTATTATCTAGACATGATGGATGGCTATTGATAGACCTCTAGTTCGTATAAAGATTTAGCAAAAATTCAGTTTCCCCCTAATGCAGGGATCAACCAATGTACCAATCCAAATAAATGACAAAGTGATGAGTGATTGTAGAGTGTGAAATCTATCCCGCTGATGGGGGAATATGAAAACAATATGATATCTATACTATAATCAACCTAAAAATGAATTAAGTGCAATTCATGAACCTAAAACTAAGGCTAAAATAGAAACTGAAACAATATGCATTCAATATGAACAAGCTGAACTTTCAACAAATGATCTTTAAAAATGAGTTTGAGTGCATGGAAATGAGATATTAGTACCTAAAATGCATGATAAGATGCAATGTAACATATTCTAACAATTATAATACCTAAAACAATGCATAAATGTGAAAATGTAAACTATTTGATGAAAATCCTAAATGAAACCCTAATATGCAACAAGTGTTTGATAAAATGCCACAATGAACTACAAATGTGAATTATGCAGTGATAATGATGGGAACACGTTGATATACCTAAAAATAACAAATATATGCATGCAGAACTAATTAGAAACTCAAAATACTCAAAATCACCATAGAAACCAAAATTGGAAGATTTGGCCTAGAGTCATGGTTCATCAGCGTGATAGGTTATGCAGATTTTGATTTCCTAAGCAGATTCGAGTTTTATGCAAAGAAAAATGCTTAGAATCTATTTGAAACACTACAATTATGTATGAGATGCATGCAGAAAGTCCAAAAAATGCAGAATTCATAGATTCACAACTTAAACCAAAGTTAGCAGCGAACCAGCAAATTCACGTATCAGGTCTTTTTTTAGTAGTTTTTTGACAGCAAAGTATTTTAGCTTTTCTACTACGCAAAAGTGAGTAAATGGCCTGAATGAAGATGCACACAAGTTTGAAATGATCCTAATTAAATAACAAAACAGAGGATTCGACAAAATAAAATGCAGAATTAAAAATCCTAATCCTAATCAAGCTTAAAACCTAAATAACAGAATTAACTACTAGAACTGTAAAATCCGGAATTAAGCATTTGAACATGATTCAATTGATTACAATGCAGTATAAAATGTAAAAAACAGATGAAACATAAAGTGCTAGAACGTAAATCAAATTTACGCCACTCTCTTTCACGGAGATACCTAATCATACATTTACAACTCAGACATAATCATATAGATTTATCCGAAGCCTTGGCTGGCTCTACATTTCGATGTTGGATAGGATTGGATACACATCAAGATATACAGAAGATACATAATAACTTTTTTTTTTTTTCTCTCACAGTGAGGTGAGAATGGTCGACGCGCTTTTGCACCGTGAAACACATTACATTCTTCTAACTGTACAGTATGCAGGTAGATCGTTAGTCAAAGAAAGTAGGAAAAAGTAGGGAAGATATAGAAACGGATTAGTAGGCATGCATGAATTTGCAAGTGTTAGCACAAGAACAAAAACGCGTGAAGGGTAAAGTTGGAGTTTTTGCAGCCATAGATAATGCATATTAGGTTGGATCGGTCGATTGATACCAACAAAAAAGAAAAAAACAAGAGAGAACAGAAAGAGAGCAAGATGAAGAGAAGTGTGCTTCCCTCTCTATTGTTCCTCTTTCTACTTCACCCTTCTGAAGGTGAAGACATTAGCATTTACTGGGGTCAAAATGCCAAAGAGGGAAACCTGACAGAAACGTGTGCAACAGGAAAATACTCCTACGTCAAAATAGCCTTCCTTTCCACCTTTGGGAAGGGCCAAACCCCACAACTGAACCTGGGTGGTCATTGTGACGCATCTTCCAATGGGTGCACTGAGATGGGAAGAGAAATTAGGAATTGTCAAGAGCAAGGGATCAAGGTGATGCTTTCTATTGGAGGAGGAAGTGGTGATTACTCTATAACTTCCCTTGAGGATGCTAAGAATGTTTCGGACTACTTGTGGGACAATTTCCTGGGTGGTTCATCCTCATCACGCCCATTTGGGGATGTAGTCTTAGATGGCATTGACTTTGTCATAGCGGAAGGTGAACCATCATTCCTGGGAAACCTTTCCCTTCTACTCATTTCATATTCCCAGACACGCAAAGTGTACCTGTCAGCAGCTCCTCAGTGTGTATTTCCTGATGCTAAGCTGGATTCAGCCCTTGCTACTGGCCTTTTTGACTATATCTGGATACAGTTCTACAACAATCCTCAATGCGACTACACCGACAACAATTTCGACAACCTCCTTAAAGCATGGAACCTTTGGTCCATGTCATTGAAGGCAGGGAAAATGTTTCTGGGGTTACCAGCAGATGAAACTGCAGCTGGAAGCGGTTATGTTCCAGTTGATGTATTAGTTTCTAAGATCTTGCCTGCAATAAACAAGACACCAAAGTATGGAGGTGTCATGTTGTGGTCAAGGTACGAGGATAAAACGAGTGGATACAGCTCCTACATTCAAAATTTTCACATAAATCAAACTGAAGAGTCTCTATGCACACAGCAAAGCCTTCCTGCATGCAGGAGCTCTGAAGTTGGTTTTGTCGAAAGTTTTGGTAACATGTCCACAGTTGGCATACAAGTTTTTACCGGCAGCAATGGTACGCAGTGCTGTGAGATCTTATGTAAGAACAATTGTTCGTGTCAAGCATATGCTCCAATAAACCGCAAAAACAATACTGGATGCCTGATATGGCTGAAAGGAACTCAATTCGTTAGAGCTTCTTCTGCAGACATAGCACTGCCTATCTATGTTTCTGCTGCACTGCTCCCAGAAGACAAAGGTACGTCCAGATTCCCTACCACCACATGTGACTATATTCTATGCTTCTAGCCCTAGAACAAGGAAATAAAACATTATGATTGGAGAATTACATAGAGAAAAATGACTTTTTCATAAGCTAAGTTGGTTATCATTTTTGATTCTTTGAAAGTATTTTCATAAGGTACCTTGCATAGGATATGAAGTAAGAATACACTAGTAATAAATCCTCTGATTACCATCTAAACAATTTTCAGCCACCTTTTCAGAGTAGTAAATTATCTATCTGTGAGTTGCAGTAAACCGGTGGTACATATGGCTCATAGTTGGGGTGGTAGCAGTATTTGCAATACCTGTAATTTTCTCTTTATGGCGTGCCATGTGGAGAAATTACAAAGCTAAAGGTAACTGTCATAATTTAGATATGGTTTAGTGAGATCAAGTATGTAAGACCTTTTTATAACTCACATGTTCATGTCTCACAAACAGTGGAGAGAAAGAAGATGCAGGAGAAGTTATTACATGACATTGGGGGTAATTCTAGAAAGAGTAAGAACAAGGGAAAGACAAGCAATGGGGTTGAATTATTCACCTTTGAAACCATTGTTGCTGCAACAGATAATTTCTCAGAGGCCAATAAGCTAGGAAAGGGTGGATATGGTCCTGTTTATAAGGTAATTTGAAACCTGCATAACAATTAACTAACTTTCTTGTTTAAATTTGAAACTGTCTGGATAAAAACTGATACAATGACCTTCAGGGAACACTGCGTGATCAGCAAGAAGTAGCAATCAAGCGACTTTCTAAAAGTTCAGGACAAGGGGTAATGGAATTTAAGAACGAAGCCAAACTTATGGCCAAACTCCAACACACTCATCTTGTAAAGCTTCTAGGATTCTGCATCCAGAGAGATGAAAGAATATTGGTTTATGAATACATGCCTAACAAGAGCTTAGACTTCTACCTATTTGGTAAGCTTTCTTTTGTCTCAACAAAGGTATTGCAAAAGACTGTGCCAGATGTTAGCATGCAGTGCAGAATCATTTTAACAATGATGCTGTCTTTATAACAGATTCAGCTAGAAAGAATTTGCTAGACTGGGAAAAACGGCTGAACATCATTGGAGGCATTGCTCAAGGACTTCTTTATCTGCACAAGTACTCGAGACTAAAGGTGATACATCGAGATCTGAAAGCGGGTAATATATTACTTGATCAGGAGATGAATCCTAAGATATCTGACTTTGGCATGGCTCGAATATTCGGTGTAAGAGCATCAGAAGAAAACACAAACAGAGTTGTTGGTACATAGTAAGTTCAGCTGGATCATGCATTTTCAAAACTCTTCTCTTTCATTCATATCCTTACGCAAGATTCGATCTTTTCAGTGGATACATGGCCCCAGAGTATGCAATAAATGGTGTTGTGTCCATCAAAATAGATGTATTCAGCTTTGGTGTGCTGCTGCTAGAAATACTTAGTGGCAAGAAAAATAACAGTAGTTACGACTCCGATCGTCCACTCAACCTCATAGGATACGTAAGTTTCTCATTCTCAAATGATTAGTTCATTGAATTTATGCTTATCAAAGGTTAAAAGTTTGGGTACTTGTATTGTAGGCGTGGCAGCTCTGGAAGGAAGGAAGAGCTCTGGGGTTAATAGACACAGATTTGTATGAACTATGTCCTCAGAATGCAGTTTTGAGATGTATTCATATCGGCCTGCTGTGTGTGCAAGATCAAGCAACGGATAGACCGACCATGGAAGACATTGTTTCATTTCTATCCAATGATACAATGCAACTTCCCCAACCAAAGAAACCAGCATTTTTCATCAACGTGGTTGTGGAAGAAGACTCAGAGCTTCCTTACAGCAGACAAGAACTTCATTCCTCAAATGACTTAACAATTTCTAGCATACATGGAAGATAATTGTACAACTGGGTTGCACCAGATTCCCCTTGTTAAGATTTTGGAGAAAAAAACGACCATCATTTCCTTTCTGACATTCCTGCATCACTTTTAGCTCTGGTAGTTCTTGGTATTATTGTTTGGAATATGCCAGTAAACTATATAACCTTGCAAAATGTTATTTTACACCACTTGCAAAAGTTGATAGTTCACCTTTTAGGAATATTTTAGTCAACAAAAAAGTTAACTTTTATAGTGTTATATTTATAAAGAAAGAAAGATTCAAAATATCATAGTCCTTTCTATTTTTTGTGAATAGTGAACACATTGGAATACTAAAAATACTAATACATTTAATGATTTGTTTGAAATATGATAGAGGAAAAAAAGAAGAAGGAAATTAAACAATTGTAGGTTGTTTTAAGAAAATAATGAGACCCAAGAAGACTTTCCACTAAATTAAATAATATAATAAAATAATAAGAATAAGAATATTCTATTTCAGCTTTTTATTGAATCCTTTTTTTTTCCTTCCTGCCACCAAACACGAGTCACCCACCTCCCACTTATGTAGTTCAACCCTGTACTCTAACCTTCCCAGTAATCAAATCCAACACGTATTCAAAAACATATTTGCTTTATCTCCACACGTTTTCATTTATAAAAAAGCTCTTTTCATCTCCCAAAGTTTTTGCTTCTTATCATCTCAAAAGTTAGCAGATCACTAAACTCAAATCACATCAAAGCTCCGTGAGCCCGTGACCAAGCCCGCCACTAAGCCCGCCACGTGTTCGTCAATGATTAGTGCACGAGTAAAGTATTTTCGGTATTTGCTCATCAGACCCATGCTAATGTGATATGTCACTACACCTATATATAATGACAACGCACACAATTCCTATTGCAAAGTTTTCATTTTTGAGCAGAGAAAGGGGAAGGAAGAAGAGGTGGGAATGGAGTTTTGGCCGGAGTTTCTTGCGAGTAGCACCGGAAAAGAGTTTGTAGCGGGAGGGTTTGGAGGCACTGCCGGAATAATCTCCGGTTACCCGTTAGACACTCTCCGTGTGATGCAGCAGAACTCCTTCAACACTGGCTCCGCCTTCAGCATCCTGAGAAATGTGGTGGCCAATGAAGGACCAACCGCTCTCTACCGCGGCATGGCTGCACCTTTGGCCTCTGTTACCTTTCAGGTAATTTTTTTTTTTTTTTTACTTTCATCCCTCAATTCACATTAGGTCTTTATCTGTTACTGTAAGTGTAGAAGCAGACATGTTTTTCGATCAGGCTCGTCACGTGGATGGATGATGGAGGTACTATATCCCTTTATATCCTTCACGTGCCGGTGCCAGAACACATCCAACCAATATCTTAGATTTTTGGTCTGTTCTGTAACTCTGTTCATTATTACATGTACCATCGTTCCAGCCACCTCAATTGCAGAGAGCTTGTTGTCTGACATTTATTTTTACATTTTTATAATTCGTGAGGTTTTTGAACTTGGAAACTCAATTTCTTTCATTGTGTGGCTGATTTTAATCAAAGTTAATGATTAATATAACAATACATTGTTGTTTATTTATTATATAAATACAAGTTGTGTCGATTGAATTTGTCTTTTATTGTAATAGATCGTGCTCTGATTGCTACTGAGTTTTCCGTGCTGAAGGGTTCAGAGGTTTTTTATGTGAAATGTCCTTATTTTATTTTCTTATAAGTCGGGGTCCTACTCCTAAAATTACTCCGCAGCATTTATCATATTATATTCATACTCAGTTATTGGAGTTCTCAATTCTTTGGAATGTTTGTGAATTCTTAAAGTCCCTATTGTTTACTCAATTATTTGTTAGTGGATTAACTACAAATCGTGGCCCACTGAGTGATGCACGCCTAGAGCCAATATTAAATTATATTTTGGATGAGCCATTGATCAGTGGCTTCTGGATTATTCAGGAATCATCAATTGATCCATGATCAGCATCCAATTATTATCGATACCACTAGCTTTCTAAGTCCTATCAATGTTCGTCTTCCTTCTAAAAGATACTAGCATTTTTTTTTTATTAGAGATTTTGTTTACTGCACAATTGTGACAGTAAAATGTGTTATGCCAGCAATAAAGTAGCTTTTTGATGGACAAACTTTTACTTTTAAGTTTACTCATTATGCTCAGTGTTTTACTGAGGGAAAAGAAACATGAACTCAAATCCTTCATATTGTCTTGTAGCAATGAATTATTACTTATCTATTTATATGTCTTGGATTTTGTTAATAATGGTCTTATGCACAAAAATGTTGGAACATGAACTCAAATCCTTCATACAATGTATCTATCCCAAATTGAGGTAATTGTTTTGTTGAGTGCAGAATGCAATGGTTTTCCAAATTTACGCAATCCTTTCGAGGGCATTCAGTTCGTCCGATTCGGTGAACGATCCTCCTTCTTACAAGGGTGTTGCCTTAGGAGGATTTTGCAGCGGTGCCATACAGAGTATGCTACTATCCCCTGTTGAGTTAGTTAAAATTCGGCTTCAGTTGCAGAACACAGGTCAATCGATAGAAACCCAGAAAGGTCCTATGAAGGTGGCAAAAAACATATGGAAAATAGAGGGTCTTCGTGGCATTTATCGAGGACTTGGGATCACCATGCTAAGAGATGCACCTGCACATGGTCTTTACTTTTGGACATATGAATATGCAAGGGAGAAGCTTCACCCAGGTTGCAGAAGAAGTTGTGAAGAGAGCCTGAACACTATGCTGGTATCAGGAGGATTAGCTGGGGTGGTGAGTTGGGTTTTGAGCTACCCTTTGGATGTGATAAAAACAAGATTGCAGGCTCAAACACTTTCTTCACAGAAATACAGAGGAATTTTGGATTGTCTTAGGAAGAGTGTTAGAGAAGAAGGATATGAGGTGCTATGGAGGGGTTTGGGAACTGCAGTTGCTAGAGCTTTTGTGGTGAACGGTGCTATATTTTCTGCATATGAGATCAGTCTGAGGTGCCTGTTTGAAAAATAACAACTGAAGCATTTAACTGTAGAAACAATCAAGTTGAAGGATCTTAATGTTCAAGTTTTGAGGGAGACATAGCAACCACGTACCATTGACATTCAGATTTTATGTTTGATACTTTCCATAATTTCCATTGTCAAACAATTCATTCACATTCAGATCAAACAAACAAAGGATCTTCTTAGACCTGTTTCCTTCTGCTCTTTAGTTAATATTTAGACACAAAGACAAACACACTGAAACACAAATACACAGAATCATTTATATATATATATATATATATATATATATATATATATATATATATATATGGCAAGTATTTATACCTAGTATTCAATTTTTTTTAATATGAAATTAATTAATTCAATCACAAAATTTGTAATGTTATTTTATAAATTATATTAAATTTACAAATTTCATTTAAACAAATATAATAATCGATGATCATTTGAACGTATTTTGCCAATTTTATTAGTAAATATTAGCACACATGGAATATATTGGTGGGTGGGTGGGTATATGGAATGGTGGAAAATGTATGAAATGATAACTCTTTTAATTAGGTGAAATGAATATAAGTTATTTTAGGTTATATTTACATTATTAATATCAAATAAAAATACATAAATTTATTGATATGATCATATGAAAAATGCATAAACAATACTATTCAAACTTTTTAAAATAAGTGTTTGGATAAAGATATTTGTTCACGAGATACTCTTCATAAACTCTTGTTAAGTGAAAGTTTTTTTATTCATGAATATGTCATATGATGATGACTTTTAGGAGTTTCAGTCGAAATAGTTTATAAGATTCCATTTTACTGTAGATATTTGCTTTACACGTACACTTGGTTAGTTGAATCATGCTTCATCTTATTTATTTAAAATTTTTCTACTGTAGATATAATTTAAAATTTTTTGTGACTGTTTGTCATGTTATATTTTTGTACTAAAGTGTTTTATTTATTTTTAGTTTGTAGCTTAAGATATTTTAAACCTCTTCTAATTTTATTTATTAGACACTTCAAAATCTATTACCTTTTAGTTTATATTGAATGCTAAATAATAAAACTAGATTTTGTTAGCAGTAATGTTTCTACTATAGTTACAAATAATATGAACAATATCCTAGAGAACTTTTTTTAATATTAATAAATTGCCTTTGAATTTTTGTGATAGCAATACACTACTATTCAAATTTGTGAACCATTTGACAAATGTTAGGAAACTTCTTTTTAACAACAAAAAGTAAGAGTCTACATTAGGATAAGGTAGAGAGTATTGTCAATAATGTTTATATAATTGGATGTATAGTTTTGAGCCTAATAGTCTTACATTTCATTACCAATTCATTGTGAATTATTTATTGTAATATTAATTACAAATAATTAAAAATGCTTTATTTATATGAATAAATATTAATATTTTATATTTCACAAATAACTTTTAGAATAGAAGTAATTAAATTTTAACAAATCAATTCGGTTTTAGTATGACCTTTTTTAAGTTTAAAAAATGTTTACTTTGGTAATTTTCATAGTATATTTACTTATAACTTATTCTAAATTAAATACATTAAATTTGAATTGATTTCAATCTAAATTATTAATTTTTTTATTTGAATAAAATATTTCAATTATCATCATCTATAAATATTATTCAAAGTAAAATAATTTTAATCATAAAAGATATTAATATTAATTATCATTTTTAGTAAATATTATTTATTTGATGAAATTCATCAAGAACTATGATATTAATGAAGATTTCTCTTATATTGGAATTAATTTTATGAAGTTTTAGTTAGAATTGTCTTCTTCAACTTTCTGATTGATTTCACTGTAAATTTCATCAAGTTGATATTATCAAAAAAATCTTAATCATGTATTGGTTGGAAGTTTTCCTAATTAATTAGCATTATAAAGTAATCCTACCAAATTAGTGACAAAAAATATTAATATTAATAATATAAAATAATCACAATGAACATAAAAAAAAAAACTACGAGACTAAAGTCAATTGAATTTTTTTTTAATTTACATTTACTAAAAAAAACAATCTTTCTAATATTAGTTAAAAAAAACTTCAACTTATTTTAATCTCAAAATAATACTGGAAAAAAACAATAAGAATAATTCTAACAATTTTTTTAAAAATAACTCTTGTTAAAACTAATAAAAAAATTCTAAGAATTTTAACAATTTAAATAAGAAAATATCGCTTATCAAAATCACTACAAAAAATTATAATAAACATGAATGAAAAAGTAATAATTGTAACCATATTTCGATATCACTTCACTTCGTAATTTTTTTGTTATTTTTTAGGTTTAGAAAAATTTTAAATTTTTTTAAAAAGATGTCCACATGTCAACTGTGTGTCACAAGAGTTCTTATATTCATTGTTTTTGTTAAATTTAATTACAATTTTGTCTAAAATTAAATAATTTCGTCTCTATCGAAATTGACATCAAATCTAATTTTGTATAAAATTTATAATGATATTTTTATTAAAATATTCTTTGTTTAAAGTTACAATTATTGTAAAATTAGAATGAAACATTGTAAAGATCACGACTAACACCATAAATCTAAAATTATAAAATTAGTTATCATCTTTACGGTTTTCATTCTAATTTTAAACTAATTGTAACCCTGTTTCTATAAAAAAATAAATATGGTCTCGATCTGAAAAGGAACAAAATTGTTCCATTTAAAAATTGAACTTAAATTAGACAAAAATAACGAATTTAGAGACCAAATTAAATATAAAATATTCACTTTGACACATGATACACGACTGATTTCTTTTTTTAAATAAAAAATAAATCACGAAGTAACACATGATAGTCACTATTTATTATCGTTAATTATCTAAATGGTGTTAGTAAAAAACCAAATTGAATAAATTGACAAAAATTTAAACTTAATTGAAAAAAAAAATTAGGTCTAAAATGAAAAAACTGAACAAAAGTAATAACCAAATATATATTTTAACCTAAATTTAGAAATATGAAAAATTCAAATTTTTATTTGTTTGCAAAATTTAAATCTTTCTAACTTTAAAAAAAATCATAAAATTTTAAAAAAATTAACTTCTTTCTAAACTTTTTGGCTAAAGAACATTCCAAATTACAAAATATTTCAATTTTTCTATAAAATAGAAGTTATTTTTAAAGTACCTTATAAAATATCTTATATAGTCCTTTAAAGTGTACATTTATACATCTCAAATTGTCCATTTATTTTCTTTTGTTGCCATGAAAAGTCACATATCATTCGAGTCTTTTCAACTTGAAGAAGATTATGGCATTCTACAACATACCGAACTCAAGTACAAGTTGAGATATGTGTAGTCAAATGCATCAAACAACACACAATCACCTACACTTACTCAGATCCAACCAGATACATCGTATCGGACCCGACTCGATAAAATTCAAAGTAAAGTTGAGCATCGATTGAATATATGGTTAATGTTAAATAAATTAAATAATTATGGTCGGATTTAGATAATAAATTAGAATTTTATGATACTAGATTCAACCTAATTCTATATTTTAATATTTTTTATTTGTAAATGTTTTAAAAGTTATTTTTAATGTAACACTTTATTAGAAATTAGTAGTAAATTATATAAAATTATAATTTATTTACAATTATTCTTGCATGAATAAATATTATATTATTATTCGACGATGAAGTCAATAAAAACTCTAAAAGTTAAATATTATATTATGCACTCATGAAATGCATACATTTAATTGTTGGAGTCCAATCTTGTTTATAGGAGATTAATCTAGTTTTACCTTAAATCAAACCATGGGCTATGATTTGGCTGTGTATTTTTGTCCAACTTTATTTGGGCCTATTTGGACTTAATTGGGCCCAGACTACATACTTATTATTCTTTTATGTTGTTTCAGCTGATTTCTTCCTAAGTCAAAGTAGACGGCATTTTGGACATTACCACTTCCATATTTGTTCTTCATGATTGTGACCGATTAGTGTACATATCGTCTCTTATAATTAAGGGAATTTGATAGTTGACTAATTTTGTCGTTATGTAAACAAGTTATTTCATATAAGGTGTGATAAGTGATACGACGCTTTCTCAATCGCTATGCCGCTATGTGTCTAGTTGTAATCTTTGTAGTGTTCCTTTAGACCTAACAGTTATTTTAGGTCAACAACTTTAGAATTAACGACCTTTTGGGATAGTGACTATATTTTATGGTTAAATTCACTGTGTATATTTATGTCATTTATTAAAAGATAACTTTTTAGGTTAATAAAATTAATTTAGTATAAATTTTCAATCCAAAAAACATAATCAAATTAACTGACTACCCAAAACAATGTGAATTTGACTAACATATATTAAATAGTTAAAATATAATTTTTAAAATATTAAATTTAGGTTAAGGTTGAATCTAAATCCGATCCAATCTACCAACACTCGTCTTATTAAAATGAATAATTTAAAAAACTGAACTAAAAAATAAGCTAAAGGATTTAAAAGGTGGAATTTTGCATATTGAAAACAACTTTTACAAACATTACCAAATTGCCTTCTAAGCCTGCACTGTAGCGAGCCCAATGAGTGGTAGAACAATCATGAAGTTGGTGACTCTCATGCATTGCCATTCGTTGGTTCATTCAATTTGTCTTTGAATAAGTACCATGTCTCACTCCCTTCACTTCAGGGAACATTTTGCTTAATAAGTTTAAAATCGAATTAAAAAAACAGTGAAAAAACAAAAGAGGCCCCGAAATAACGATAAGAGGCCGGAAAGGCTGGGCCCAAACGCAACACAACACGGTGCAGCGCCGCAAATTGTTACGGTGCGTTGCCATCAAGAACGAAACCCGACCCGTGATGGGCGCCACGTGGCAGAAGGTTTTAAAAGCATGCACGCAGAAGACCACAAGTTTTGAATATGAAGCCAAGCGCGCAACGTTAAATAGACACAAAACAGAGGCCGTCCCCACCCATGTGGGACGGGACAAGTTCAAAAAACCACGGGACCTACCCTACCCCAACCCCCAACGCTACGACGTCGTTTGACTCCTCACTCGCACGTGCCAGGCACCGTGACCGTTCAAAAAATTTCAAAGCCTCCCTTCCTTCCTTGGTTACTCTACATACATACAACAACAACACCTTTGTCGCCCCTATCGTATCTATTCCTCCCTTCCTATATCTTCGGTTTCACTCCACTGCACTCCACTCTGTTCACCTCCATCACACCCTTCCCTTCTGATCTGATCCTCGATGAACGGTGCAGGGAGACAGGGGCTGAGATCTGGTGCGGCGGGCGTGCACCACCAGCGCCAGTACTCCGATAACTTCCTCGATGGCTCTTCCAACGGCAACAGGTGGCTCCAATCCGCTGGCCTCCAACACCTTCAATCCTCCACCAATCAACTTCCTCCGCTTCAGGTGATCTCATTTTCTTCTCCCTCTCTCTTTTCTTCCGCTATCGATCTTCTGTTGGACCGTTGCGCGCAAGTGTTTTGGTCCGATTTCATGAGATTTGTTTCGCCTTTGGAATGCGAGCAGGACTATAATTTATACGGCGGAGGAGGAGTGCAGGGCGGAAGAATGTACCGGAACGCGCAGAGGAGCTTTAACGGAGGGACTGAGTATTACGTGGAGCCTTCCACTCCTCCCGGTGGTTACCGTGCTTCGATGCAGAAAAAGAACGGCGATGATTTGTCCGCTGATTTCAGCCCCGGTTTGTTGGATCTGCATTCGTTCGATACCGAGCTTCTTCCTCCTGAGGTTATTACTGTATACAGCGGATGGACTTTCTTTTGATTTATGTGCTTTCTTGTTAAGTTGTCATTCGTCTTGTGTATAACGGTTGCATTGCATCTTTTGAAATGTTACGGCTGTTACAAATCTCTATTTCGTTGACTCTCTAACCCTTGAAAGTGTTTGTTTATACTATGCAAAATTTGTGTTGATGTTGTGGGATATTGTTATGGCAGCCTCGGCAGATCATTAACTCTGAACTTGCACGTCCGCTGGGACTTTGTTTTTTAATTTATTGTTCATCCATTTTCATGTAACCTGAGGATATATGACATTTCCTCAATCTTGATATTATGATAATTGCATTCTTAATTTGATCATATGATGCAAATTGTAAGTAGAGGCACATGAAAAGGTAGCTTAAACTTGCTTATAACTGCCTTTCCCTCTAGATGCCAGCCTCCAATGCATATGATGGAAACTCCCTGTATCAACCTGGCCGAGGGAGAAGCTTTGATGACTCTGAACCTTACATGTTGAGCAAACAGACTGGAAGAGCTCGTGCTCCTGAAAACATATTGAAGAGTTTTCCTGCAGAAAAGGAGAAATCTAATTCTGTAGCAAAGATCAAAGTTGTGGTATGTTCTTTTGCATATGTAGTTTACCAGTCATGTTTCACTTATTTTAAATGTTTTTTTTTACTTACTGTTTGATAGTTATCTGGACTTTTTTCTTTTCTTTAAGACTGCATTAGCACAGTTCAAGCTTTGGATACATTGAACATCATATAAATTTCATTGAATTATCAGACAATGAATATTAAAATTTTGTTCAATTGTAAGGAAAAGAACACAGCTTTCAATTTTCTTCTAATATCTGCATGTTATTTTTAATACAGGTTCGTAAAAGACCAATGAATAAGAAAGAATTAGCAAAAAACGAGGAAGACATTATAGAAACATATTCCAATTCTTTAACAGTGCACGAGACTAAACTGAAGGTGAGTAAGAGCCAACATTGATCAATGGTTCCAATGTCCAATGTAGTATACTCGTCCTTGTTGCTGAAAATGATGACTTATGTACTATGAAATTTAGTACTATGCTGGCTATGTAACTATATTTCTAAATTTTTCTCTTGGTGAATATAATATAAAGCAAAGAAAGGTATTATGTGGATTGTGGTTATCTATATGTTTTAAATATTATGTACTCTTTCTGGGGATTGAACTGAACCAGAATATTTTGTCCATTAATTTCCTGACTATCAGTTCTTATGGTATGATAATCTAATTGATGTTTTATATTTACACATTTTAAAATCATACGCTTTACAGGTGGACTTAACTCAGTATGTAGAAAAACATGAATTTGTTTTTGATGCTGTTTTGAATGAAGAGGTTACAAATGATGAGGTAAATATTGTGTACACGAATGTTCAGTTGAAAGCCTGACACCTTGTTTTATATCCTCATGTAACTTTGTTTAAATTCTTTTTTATAGGTGTATCGTGAAACTGTAGAGCCTATAGTTCCAATAATCTTTGAACGCACTAAGGCAACATGCTTTGCCTATGGACAAACAGGTGATAACACCCTCTGAATTTTGATTTTCTTGCTATTGCATTTTGCCTGAAGATGTGCTGATTTTATGCTAAGTTGTAAAGTGATATTTCCGCTTTACATCATACATCTCTTTGGGATTTCCGTGTTTCTTTTCACTCTCTAAAATTAAAAGTTTTATGTTTTGTCCATGACCAAAATCCAATTCTCAAAATTGTTTTGAGGCTTAGTTGTTGACCAAAAATCAAAATGTTTTAGGCTGACAACTTAACCTCAATGATTTGTACTATAGTGGGCTTCTAAATACCATTTCCGTTCTTCTAGGAAGTGGAAAAACTTACACTATGAAGCCACTGCCACTTAAAGCATCAAGGGACATTCTTAGATTGATGCATCATACTTACAGAAACCAGGGATTTCAATTGTTTGTGAGCTTCTTTGAAATATATGGTGGCAAACTTTTTGATCTTCTTAATGATCGAAAGTAAGTAAAATATCTTCTTTTTTTTTGCACCTGTAATCTGTGTTCTCGATAATTAAAGTTGTACTTGTGCAGAAAACTTTGCATGAGGGAGGATGGTAAGCAGCAAGTTTGCATTGTGGGTTTGCAAGAGTACCGAGTATCAGATGTGGAGAACATCAAAGAACTGATTGAGAAAGGAAATTCCACTAGAAGTACAGGCACCACAGGTGCAAATGAGGAATCGTCACGGTCACATGCAATACTTCAACTTGCTATCAAGAGGTCTGTTGATGGAAATGAATCCAAACCTCCCCGTTTGGTTGGCAAGCTCTCCTTCATAGATCTTGCTGGAAGTGAACGTGGAGCAGATACCACAGATAATGACAAACAGACTAGGTATGATTAAGCTGAATTATATAATATGGATTTGTCTTGTTAAATTAAGGAATAGAAGATGTCTCAGAATTTGATTCTATTTTGAATTGTTTGCATCCCTCTGACATTCTCACGTTAGTCTAATGTATGTTTGTTGTTGCGTCATTTGTTTACAACCATATGATTCAGAATAGAAGGTGCTGAAATCAATAAGAGCTTACTTGCGCTAAAGGAATGTATAAGAGCTCTTGATAATGACCAAGGACACATCCCTTTCAGAGGCAGTAAACTGACTGAAGTTCTGAGGGATTCATTTGTTGGCAACTCCCGCACAGTTATGATTTCATGCATATCACCAAGCACCGGTTCATGCGAACATACGCTGAATACATTAAGATACGCTGACAGGTAACGTGAATTTTCTGATAGGTGTAGTTCTGTATCCCCCATTCCTTCAAAGCTCCCGCATCATTCGTCAGACAAACACAACATACCCACCCATGTGCTAACCTAAAAATAACATTTTGTTGTTACAAACCAGGGTGAAAAGCTTGTCGAAAGGGAACAATACAAAGAAAGATGCTATATCATCAAATTTCAACCTTAAAGAATCAACCGCGGTTCCGTTATCTTCCATTGCTGGATCAGCCTATGAGGATCGCACAACTGATGGATGGCCAGATGAAAATGAAGGGGATGATTTTAGTCCCCCTGAAGAGTATTACGAGCAGGTGAAACCATCTTTGAAGAAAAATGTAAAGATGGAGTCATATGCTACAACTGATGACAAGTTGAAGAAACCCAGTGGTCTGATGAAGTGGAAGGACCTCCCAAAAGTTGAGCCTCAAACCACACACGCTGAGGATGATTTAAATGCCCTCTTACAGGTAAGTTGTTGGCTACTGAGATAACGGGTATATTACAAAAGTCACGGCTGATCTTTATTTAATGCTTGTCTTTATTTCAGGAAGAAGAGGACCTAGTAAATGCTCACCGGACACAAGTAGAGGAGACCATGAATATTGTTAGAGAGGTACTAAATTGTCGTTGTTGTATCTTTTCATTTATTCTTTTGAGTGATGTTTCTCAAGATTATTGAATACGACTACACAGTAGTGAGTACTTAACTTTTTTATTTTTATGAATAATCAGGACTTATGTGCATCTTTTCATCAAGAACATTGATATATTCATACCAAACTTCAAATTTATTGAATCTCTTAATGAATACTGCCCATGGTGTTATTCATTATTGGAATAATTATATGAATAGGTCCTATACATTCTATTTCTCATTCATATTTTTATCTGCACTTGGCATGCAGGAGATGAACCTCTTGGTTGAAGCAGATCAACCAGGGAATCAACTGGATGATTATATAACAAGACTAAATGCCATTCTTTCTCAGAAGGCTGCTGGCATCCTGCAGTTGCAAACCCGTTTAGCTCATTTTCAGAAACGTTTAAAGGAGCACAATGTTTTGGTTTCATCTACTACCGGTTACTGATAATTTAAAACAGACTCCCTTGTTAGAATGTTTTATTTCGGTGATCGGAATCATGCATTTCTGTGATTCAGGTGGAGATTATATGAGGTCTGAGATATATGACGTGACCCTCTTACTAGTTGATTCATTGTTTTGCCTATTCTCCTCAGGATAAGAAACTGGGGTTTGGAGTCTTCATTTTTCTCTTTACCAAGAATGTAGACTTGTATTGGTTTTACATGCCTCTATCAAGGCAATGTATCTGTGTATAAAGCTGTCATTCGTGTCAGAAATATAATATAAAACCATTTACTTGTTTTCATTTATTAACTTGAGCTTCTGGAATTATAATAAATGCTGTATCTTCCCCCGCTCCCATCTTTTAATAAAATAGGTCAATTTTACTCGGCAAATGGAAATATAAAATCCAGAGCAATTTCAGGTTTTATGAATTGATCTAATTACATATTGGTTCTGATTATTGATCAATGGAGCATTAATATTTTTCTTGATGTTTCCTATTTCCTACTAATCTTTGCGAATGAGTTACTGTAGTTCATGTAGGTATAAATTCACAGGTTATAGACACGTTCTGCTGTAAATTAAAAACAAATCAGAGTTTACATACCTTAAAAGAATTGTTGCGATATGTTTTAATTCTTCCTTAGTCTTTTTTCAAATAAAATTACAGTTGTGCAATGGGCATCAGTATAAATGCGAGCTGCCAAAGTTCCTGAATTTTCCAGCGATTCATCGTTGTCATGAAAGGAGTGATGTAATAACTACAGTACAGTTGAAGAATTAATGTGGCAGAAATCATGGATAAAAACAATGGAAAAAAGTGGCATAGAAGATTGTGACCTATAATGATATAGATACTTGTTAACACGACTGGTCATAACTTTAATAACTTGTCTCCAGACATTGAAAAGAGAGTATAGTTAGACTCCACTAATAGGCTTTAAATTTTCAATTTAGTTTGGTCTAGTTTGAACTTTGAAACATGATTTGATTGTCTTTTAAGCAGTTCTATTCTAAAAAGACAAAATTATCTGCTATAAATATATGTAGAAAGTAGTTAGAATTGGGAAAAGGCTATATGTTGTATCTACGAATACAGTTTTACTGAAGCTAAAGAGTACCAAACATTTCATTAACAAATTAGTACAAATTGAATGCGAAACCGATCAAACTCATGCATCCCCTGATCATTCGAAAAACAACAGCCAATTTTCATGGAAACTGACTTAAAAAGTTCATGTCTGTAAATCCTATCCCTCGTTTTATCTGTCATTCCTTTCACCGAATCTTGCTATCCCTGGCCTATGTTTAGAAATGAGTGGGGAAAAGTTCAAACAATCTTATAATCACGCTTAAATGACATCTTTTCCATGTGAAACAAAGATTTTGAGACCAGACATGTTCTAATTCTTTGTTTCCCCACCATGTATATGCAAGACTCCAACTTCACTGTAGCCCACCCAAAACCCATACTAAAGATGCCAACTTTGATCTCCTCCTTCAATTTTCAAAAACTGCAGCACCGATTTCAAACCAATCAATCACTGTGTTTTCTCTTTCCTTCAAGTTGGTTTGTAAGAGTTTTCTCCTTAAACAGAAAATGGGACACATGTCTTATTCAGTAACAAGACAAAATTTGAAATTCTAGTAAAGATGACAGTATTCCTAGAAAGTTTTTGAAATTGGGAAATTTGACAAACTGGGTTAGAAACTCTTACCAAGTAATTCATGTTTATTGTGTACAAAATAGATTCAATTGAACATTGAAATGAGCAGAGAAGTATAATAGCGGGAATTCACTCCAAACAAATTCAAATAGCTCTAAGCACACTGAGAGAAGGAAAATCAGAGACACAAAATGGTAGGTAAAAAACAAAAAGAGTTTTGAATTTCATATACACTACAACATTCTCTGCGTAAAAAGATGAACTTATCTACAACCTGATTGAGCCAATTCTTCCCTTTGACTTGGAGCGTTTGACGCTGATAGAGGAATCTTGAACCGAAAATTCAGTGTGCATGTCATTGAAGAACTTGTCCACAATATCTAAATAAACAGGACTTTTGAGGCGTGAGTAGTAGTGAAGTGCCTCTTCTATGTCCAGCACGTGCTCAACATCACCAGTATCCATCATCTCCAATTCCTTCATCTTCTGCGCCAAGTCATGAACACCCTCTTTCTTTCCCAGTTCACAGCTTTTCTTCTCTTCCACTTGGCCAACTTCACCAACGATCTTTTCTGAACTTTCTTTCGGCAGGATTTCAGCGTTTGCAGCATCTTCCGTTTCCTCTCTGGACCTGCTCATGCTGTTGTTGTCGGCACCCCTCTTTATTCTGTTGAGATCAGACTGCAGAATGTCGTAAAACTCATTGTAGAATTGATCGCTTGTGTAAGTTCTGGCATTGGCACTGCGACCGAGGAATGGATTGAAGGAGAGAGATCTGGGTAGTTTTTGGTAGCCTCCAAAGATGACAGACTTGAAACTGCGGAGGGTCTTGTGAAGTATAACCTTGCTCTTGCGAATGGTTTCTCTAAGCAGCATTTGTGGTTTGGCTCTAACTAACGTGAAAAGACAAGGTTTTCTCTCCCAGTTCCTCCAAAAGTGCTCTAGAGTAGATGCAGTGTTACTCTGCTCTACCTCTCGTGTGTTCTACAATTTTGTCTTACTTATGTTCGCATATAAAGAGACTTGGTGCAGATGCTAACTATTTCCAAAGTTTTACTAAAAGAGAGATACAATTGTACTCTAAAGGGCTGTATTTCGTTTGGTTTCTCTACTTTTTTTTCCTTATCAAGATATATTTTTGACTACTAAATTTTGACAACTTTATTTTATAACATGAAGTGTCATCTTTTAAGTGATTCTGGAATATTAAGAATGAGAAAATATAAAAAATGAAAAAACACTTAATTATATTGTGCCATACACAAATTCGAAAAACATATTTAAGTGAAGATTACAAGATTAGATATGGTGACAATCTGAGCACCTTAGTGTTCTTTCCCTTTGGATTAAAGATAATTGAAGAAAAAGTGGGAGTTTGAGGACTTTAGTATCTAAGTAGTCACTAATATTATGTTGATTTTGACTTGATGCTGTTTAAAGTGTAGTGCCATTGAGTAAGATGCAAAGCTAAAGGTGGTGGGTGGCTAAAAGATTAAAAAAACTATCAAATTCTTAGAGCCAAATTTGAATGAAACCTTAGACCCCTAAATCAAACAGTATGATTCTTGCAGTGGTTAACTTTAAGCATGCAAATCTGTTTTAGGAACTGCAATAACAGCAATTACTTAATACGCAATCAGATACTGTTTTTAACAAAAAAGTTCAGTATGGATAACTGAGAAGAATTAGTGGTACTCTTGGTTATATAGTAAACCCAGTTTTAAATGCCAACCGTCCCTAGCTAGCTAGGCCTTGTGAAGGAGAAAAAAACCTTATTTATTAGTAAGAAAGACATTAATGGTCCCCAATCTAATGTCAGGTTGGCACTGAGAAATGAAAAGTGAAAAACAAAAAAAAAAAACTAATGAATCCGTGATAAAGATAATAGAATGATATTTTGACTACTAAATTTTGATAATTTTCTTTTACAATGATATTTTCTAAGTGGTTTTGAAATAGGCTTAAATACCTTTTTCGTCATCATTTTCTAAGTATTTGTTGCAGATGGTCCTCATTTTGACAGAATGTATAAAATGATCTCATTTTTATCGAATGTTTAAAATAATCCTCATTTTCGCAATTCGTATTTTATTTGGTCCTTTTATGTGACGCTGTTTAAATTAGTAACGGAGCGCTGTATAAGTAACATTGTTTGTATGTTGCATTGGAGTATCTTACGTGTACCTGTGCAGTACTATGTTACTGATTTAAACGGCGTCACAGAAAATGACCAAGAAAATGACCAAATAAAACATGAATTACGAAAATGATGACCATTTTAAACATTTGGTACAAATGAGGACCATTTTAAACATTATGTCAAAATGAGGACCATCCGCAACAAATTCTACGAAAATAAGGACAAAAAAAGTATTTAAACCTTTTGAAATATAAAGAATGAGAAAATAAAAAAATAGAAAACTACTTAGACGGTACAGCCTTCATATTATAAGAAAAAATTATCAAAATATAATAGTCAAAAAATTATTTTTCATTTAAGATAAGATGAGATGCATTTGGTTTGACATAGTGGGAGGTCACTGTCGAAGACTTGGAAGAGTTAAAGTCCTCCACCCACCTCTGTCCTGAATTGTAAGGTTAAATGAAGTGATTGCACTTGCAAAAGAAAGTGGCACATTATTGTTTCTTTCTTCAAGAACTCGTGCCCTGCAATGAAAGCTACTCAACTCTGCCACTTCACATAGCCTGTAGAAGCAGGTGATAAGTTATATATATTTCTCATATACGGTTATGGGCATGGTTATGGCATATGGTTATTGGGAGATTATGGTTCTATATGGTTATATGACATTAGTCTTACACATATAAGACCTTAGACACCACTT
>Ga0214543_1001492_pt1 | contig 45249 bp, 21 predicted proteins | sample CNSS2metaG_FD_160094 | JGI IMG/M metagenome (GOLD analysis project Ga0214543, IMG submission 160094) | Root nodule microbial communities from cowpea collected in UCLA plant growth center, Los Angeles, California, USA - CNSS2 | ecosystem: Host-associated > Plants > Roots > Nodule | place: USA...
AAAAAGAGTGAAAAAAAAAAAAAAAAAAAAAAACCGAAAATCGCTATTCAAACCAGAATACTCAAAATCTCTGCATGTGAATGTGAAGGTGAAACATCCTTACCCTTCACCTAAGACAACTAAAATATACATTTAGAACTGAACAGAGCATGTAAAAACCGAAAATCGCTATTAAAACCACAAAACTCAGAATCTATGCAGAAACAGTGAAAATGATCATGTGGATGCGAAGGTGAAACATCCTTACCCTTCACCTCAGACAACTAAAACATGCATTTAGAACTGAACAGAGCACATCAAAAATCGAAAATCACTATTAAACCAGAAAACTCAGAATTTCTGCAGAAACAGTGAAAATCCTCATGTGAATGTGAAGGTGAAACATCCTTACCTTGGCTCGACCACAAGCACAGAGATATTAGGGTTTGTAGTTAGTGAAGGTGAGAGAGAAAAAGGGATTTTCGTTTTTGAGGTGTTGCAGGAGAACCCTCACAACTTCTGCTATGAGGATGCACGCATGCACAGCTATTGGTTTGCGCCTTCTTTTGGAACTACTACTCCATATAGAAAAATAAAAAATGATAATAATGATTATATAATAAATAATAGCTTAATTATGGTGTGGTATTAAAAGATTAAGTAATATAAGCTTAAAATATTTGTCCATTTTTTTCTTTAATAATAATATTTGAATGAGGGAATTAAAGTTAATAATTTGCATTCAAAGGAAAACAAAAGCTTAAGTTTAAAACAAACGTACAGTTTAATTCAAATTCAAAATAAAAATCTGTTGTTTTATGTTTCTCTCTCCTGAATTAAATCTAACATTAATTTTTAATATCATTAGTTAGTTAAATTAAACTGACCAATATCTTATTTTAAAACTCATCAAATTTTGATATATAAAATTATTTTAAATTGGTACTTTTTTATTTTGTTTAGATTAGTCATTTTATTTAAATTTAATATAAAATATTTAAACACACATATTTTTAATAAAATGGTATAAATTTTTTTATCAATCACTGTGGTTTTTTATATCAATAGCCAAGTTACTCATTTATATTATTAATTTACGATTTTTTTATCTTTTTTCTTATTAGATTAGTTTATATTTTTTTTATCATATATCATATATGTTGATATATTAACTAATATTCCTATGTTCAATTGTAATTTAAGTATATGATATACATTATTGCAATTATTGTGTTTATTTTAAATGTTAAAAACTTATAAAACAGTAATTTATTTATAGTTTTAAAAATCTTATTGCAATGATTGCTTAATGTTATTATACTATTGTTGAACTTTTATTAATACTTATTCAACTACAATTTTACCACAACTAAGCTATTTAAACTTTAGAGTTCATATTTAAAAATATTGTTCTTCCCTATGGTTTCGCCTCTCATTTCTTCTTATAATCAAAGATAGAGTAATTATCAAATAAAAAATTAATAACATATATAGTGTTGACATTTTTTTAAAGATAAATTAATAATAACAACCATGATCACGCTATAACCAAATCAGGAACATAATAAAGAAGTAATGAATTAATCATTTAGAGAGAAAAAAAAAATACATAATACAATTTTGTACAGGAGTGAGAATGGTAATCTCTTTATAAAGAAAATTAATTATTTTTATATTATCATTATTCCAGCAAACAGAGAGTGCACACAAAGTGTTCTTCAAGCACATATGATCAAATTTTCAATATTATGAAATTTGATTTTTATCAATAATTAAAAAATAAATAAAAACAGAAAGAAAGATAAGTGAAAATGGGAATTTAAATTTTCTGCTGAGTTTTTTAGTGTTTTTTCTTTGTTCTGCCTTCAAAATAACTTATGACCATTAATTTTGAAATTTAAAAATATATTAAAAAAATATTTAAAGTATCAACATAGTATATTTTCAGTGCTCAGCAGATGACCACACAAAAAAACTTAGTAAAAAATCCGAACTTGTAAAAATAGTGACTCTTATTATTCAATTATGGTTTTGAAGACCGTGAAGAATGAGATATGAGAAGGAATAGAATTTTACAAATTCTCCACCCAATCAAAATATGCAGTGACTTTTTATTAATAAACAGTTTGATTTCAAAATCCTAATTAAATAAAGGGTTAAATATGTTTTTAATCCTTAACTTTCAATAATGAAAAAATAAATGAAAACACAGAGAAAAATAAGTAAAAATGAAGACTCTTATTATTCAATCATAGTACTGAAGACCCTAAAGAACCTAAAGAATGAGATATGAGAATGGATAGAATTTGACAAATTCCGCACCAAATCAAAATATGCAGTGACTTTTTATTAGTAAACAGTCTGATTTCAAAATCCTGGTTAAATAAAGCATTAAATAAATGGTTAAATATGCAATGGCTTAACTTTCAATAATGAAAAAAAAAATAAATGAAAACACGTAGAAAGATAGGTACAAATGGAGACTCTTATTATTCAATTATAGTATTGAAGACCATGAAGAATGAGATATGAGAAGGAATAGAATTTTACAAATTCCGTACAAAATCAAAATATGCAATGGCTTTTTATTAGTAACCCGTCTGATTTCAAAATCCTGATTAAATAAAGCATTAAATAAAGGGTTAAATATATTTTTGATTCTTAACTTTCAATAATAAAAAAAAAAGAGAAAGATAAATAAAAATGGTGACTCTTATTATTTAATTATGGTATTGAAGACCGTGAATAATGAGATATGAGAAATAATAGAATTTTGCAAATTCCGCACCAAATCAAAATATGCAGTGGCTTTTTACTAGTAAACAGTCTGATTTCAAAATCCTGGTTAAATAAAACATTAAATAAAGGATTAAATATGTTTTTTGTTCCTTAACTTTAAGTGAATTTTGTAATTAGTCTATTTCGAAACTTTGGACCAATTTAATTCTTAATATTTCGAAATATGTGGATCTAATCTTTCTAATCAAATTTTGTTAGGTTTATTGATGTTTCTTACGCATCTCAAGATTTTATTTGAATTGTTTATACTGCTTGACACATTTTTGCTTTAATGTTAAGTCAAATACTATTATGAAAGGTGTTTGAAATGTCAAATAAACTTAACAAAATTTGATTAAAATGACTAAATTCAAGTATTTTGAAAGATGGAGGACTAAATTTGTCCAAAGTTTCAAAATAGACTAATTTCAAAATTCACTAAAAGTTAAGGGACAAAAACATATTTAACTCTTAAATAAATGGATGATATTCACACATTTAATTTAGTTCATGCTTTAGGCTTTAAACTAACTTATGTTTTTCAAGACAAATTTTTTTGTTTTATTCTTATACCTCAATCTTAAATTTTGTTGTATCTTTTACTCTAACAAATATAAGAGTTTTATAAAACTTACACTTTTGTTGATGCTTTGTTTGGTTGTTGGATACAAATATATAGTTTCAACGCACACAAAAATATATATATTTTTTATTTGTTATGATTCTGAGTTTTTCTTTTTACATCATACCATTATATTTTAATGAAAATAAGGTCTTATAAAGTTTTAATTTTAAATCTAGTGTAAGGCATCTAGAATGAAGATACTCTTAAGTATATGTTTTAACCAATAAAAACTTAAAAAAAAAATAGTAAATATTCAAGATGTGTTTTATTATTATTTAATGTTGATTTATTTTGGTAATACCTACAATTATTTTTAATTTTTTTTATATCTTTAACTCTTCATATTTCTATTCATCGTATTAGGAAGTAGCATAAAAAATAAAGTATAATAAATACTCATGAATAGTTTGAGTGATGTTATTAAAGAAAATATTAAGGATTGAAGTGAATTATAGCAATAAAGGGTAAAAAAAAAAGGAAAGAAAAAACTATTAATAATGGTTCACTAAAACACTTTAATATTGTGGCTTAAAGGATAAATTATTAGACAAAAATCAAAGAGAGGATAAAATTAATAAAACAAAATATTATTAAGGGAATATAGATCGAAACAACTTTTTAATAATTTTGTTAAAGTAAAATAATGAATGATTTTAATATAAAATTTATATATTTTTTTTAATTTTCAAGTTTTTAATATATTTGAATACTTTTAATCAACTTTTTTTTTTCAATTTATTCAGTACCTAATGTTTTCATATTTCGATTAAATTTTATTTTTTAATCTTTATTAAGTGAATGATATATTTATTATTTTTTCTAGTTATTTTACTTAGCTGTTTTCACATGTTAACGATGGGCTTATATTCTCGTAATTAATATAAAAATATACGAGGTGTAAGTGTTTCAAATAGTCAGGTTTTCTAATGAATTTCACATCATCATTTGTAACAACTATCTCGCCAATAATGATAGAATCATTATGATTATTCAATATATTTTAATAAAAATGATAAAAATCGTTGATTATTTTATATTAACCATAATATTATTTTCTAATATTAAAAAAAACTTATTTTTACGATGACAGGATTACATTAGCTAGTAATGAGTAAACAGGTAAAATAAGACTAATAGCTGTCATTGTCATTGTGCCACCACGTATCATTCTTGTACAAGGAGCTATAGCCTTAAACAACTAAAATATATGGAATATATTAATGTTTAATTATAATAAAAATAAATCTCAATTTATTATAATATGTACATGTTAGGTTATATATATTTCGAATTATGAGTATAGTTATCAAGAAAAACGTGGTTTCATATTATTATATGAGATTAGTTTTATATATTTAAGGTCTTTGACACTATTTTAATCTCCAAATTTTAAGATAATGGTATTGTGGGTCTTTATTTTTATATAGTGTTTAATTTTGTCTATTTTATATGATGTGAGACTTTGACTCACATTTGGACTATTTTCAATAATATATTATTTATTATTTTAGCGCAGAAATTAGTTGATTGTTTTTGAAAATAACACCTTTTTGAGAAAAAGTAATTCTCAGTGTACTAGATTGAAGCTTATTTTTGTATCTACCCTTTACGGTTAACATTGAGAATTCGACTTCTAAAGAGTTATATCCTTCGTTTTGGTGTTCCAACAACGAAATCCCTTCCAATATTTTGTTTCCTGGAATCCAAATTTTGGGCACAGTGACTTGCTTTCTTTCTTTTCAGCATGCTCGCGGAGGATCATGAGTGAGCCTTGTAGCAATATGGAATTCTATTATAGGAAAACTAAATTCCAATCTTTATGCATTTTTTATGATGTTTTTCCCACTTAAATTCACGTTTTAAAGGTATGGTTTTTATGGACGAATTTGCCCAAGTGAAGTATAGAAAACAAATAAAAAGGAAAAAAAATGGAAAAAAAAATATTTTTTGTAGAAAAATATTTGTTTAAATGTGTTCACAAATAAATTTTAGTTATAACTTCACCGTAAATCCAATTTATAAGACAAAGTTTGTGTCCACTTATATATTTTGAATTGTAATTATCTCTGGTCGATGTGAAATTATAATATATAAGTAGGTGTAAATTTCACTTTACAAGTTGATTTTATAAGATTAATTTAAACTTAAAGTTGATTTCTTAAAAGATATCAAATTCATGAGTTAGAAATCCTAGTGAATTTTGTTGTTTGTTAGGTCTATTATTTCACTTGTTATTTGTCCGTTATCAAACTATCTATTAATGTGTAGTCTCATACTTTAAATGTATAATGCCTCACCATGAGAATATTGAAAATCCTACATAAAGTCAGTTCATATTATATAAATGTGTGCAAACTTCATTTTACAAGCTAATTTTGTGAAGTTAAATTAGCTATAAAGACTAATTCTTAACAAAACTAAGTAATTGAAATTATGCAGAATAAAACTAAATTGGTTTTAGAGTAGAAAAAAAAATTAAATTAATTATATTCCACCTCAAATAATTTCTCAATTTCTTTCATCTCTCAAACCAATTAAAATGCATCCTATATAATTTAATTAATATTTTTAAATAAAGACTGCAATTTTTTAAATAATGATAGCTTGACACACATTACATTCATTTGACACACATTGTAAAAATAAAATATTATAAAAAATGTTTTTTTTTGTATTTATAAATAAAAGAAAAAAAATAAAGGATGGTGAAGAATACTATCAAATAAGTGTAAAAGAAAAATTTGTATATCAAAGTATGATTAGTCTTTTTAAAATCCAATCCACCAATTACAATAACAATAACAAAATTTATTAAAAAAAAATAATACAAAAGCAAAAGAACCACACCAAACCTATGATAAAAATTACACTCCACAAAACATAAATAAACTATAACAATTATGAAAAATATTTAAATAAATACATAAACATAAAATATTAAACTATTAGTTAACTTATGAATACAATTAATTAAAAAAAAAACACAAATAATTTTGAATTGTATATACAATTAATTAAAAAAAAACACAAATAATTTTGAATTGTATATGCTTACAAAAATACAAACGCCAACTTAAAGAAATCACTTATTGATCCAAAAAATTATAACAGACTAAAAAACAATCACTATCCAACCAAAGTTTTTAAAAGTCCTCCCTCAAAATATATTTCAAAACATAAATAAAAGTTATATTTCACCTCACATAATATTTTTTTTATTTATTTCATGTCTTAAACCAATTAAAATTATTCTACATAAATTTAATTAATTTGTTTGAATTAAATTCTTTCTACAAATATATTTTTTTTACTTATATTTTTTCACGGGTTTTCATGGTCTTCCCCTTACAAAAATCATAGAAACCCGATATCAAAGTTCACCCCGAAAAACGAATAGTGATAAAAACGCATAACGAAAGTCGAAATTCATCTTCGCAGAAACTGAATTGTGACCTGCTACATAAAAAGTCACCCTGTACAAAGTTCAGCTCCCAAAAAATTGATTTAAAAAATAATATCTTATTCAAATATAAAAACATCAAAGAAAGTTTGTTTGTTACATTAGAAGACATAAAAAATCAGCGATTATATCTAATTATCGTTGTACAAAATACTTCTGTAAAAAGGTTTATCTTCGAATATATTTTGTGTTCTTTAACTATGAACACAAGAAATCTATAAACACATATAAAATATAATTAAATAGTATACTTAGTCAATTATTTTTATTATTTTATCATATATCATACTCTTTACATTCTTATTGAGTATCGAAAATTCTTCTAGAAGTGGAATTTCTCCGCAAATTATCTTAATATCTCAATTCCTTTTCATCAGTAGTTGCCATCTCTGTTTTTCAGAATCTCATTATTTCACCTTTCGAATTAACAACAACAATTTTTTCTTCAGATGAACATAGATAAAAAGTACTGAAATTGAAACAACTGACTAACATCATTTGAAACTGAGAAAAAAAATGAAAAACAAAATATTGAAATAAATGAATAATTATTTTATTGAAGATCGTGAACGTCTTTGCCACAGTTCATTAACTCGCTCGTGCTCACTTTCGATGAAATTAATGTGTTTGGTTGAATTCAAATTTGTTATAATAATTTAAAAAATTGGGAGAACAGAAGTCTTTCTCAGCGTGAAAAGGTTCGGAAAAAGTAGAAGAAATCATTGGCAAATTAGAAAAGTGAAAAAAAATGATAAGAGAGGTAAATGAAGGTAAAGCCCAGATAAAAAGAGAAGATAGGGACGCGGAATGAAGACACTGACACAAAGAGCCAATAGCGATAAAAAAGTTGCTGTCAAAGGGAGAAAAAAAAAAACTTTCTTAGTTGTTTTTTAGGTTTTTTCTATAACCAATGTCGAGAATAGGTTGCAGAACAATAAAACAAAAAAAAAAAAAACTTTACAAAGAAAAGGAAAATGCTAAATTTTACATCTAAAATATCTCTATTTAATTATCTTTTCCACAAGTGTGAGCATATCATAGGAGAAAGGATCGGAAATTTTTGTAGGCAGAAGATAATTATTAAAAAATAGTTAAATTAAAAAAAAAAAACATGTTATAGTTAAATGTTTTGATATGGTGCTCAATTAATTTGCATAAGTAACAGAAAGTAGTGTGAAGAGTTGGTTTGATTGTATTGCAAAGAACCATGTAAAAAAACAAAATTGAGAAGTGTGAGTTTTGTAGTGAGTAAATAAATGTGGGTCTGACTCCAAAATGTTAATAATAGAACAAAAAAATGAACAGTTGATTCAGTATAAGCATGCCCACTTGAGCAGCTAATAATAATAGTGACAAAAAATACAGTTTTGACAATCAATATCTTTCCATTTATGACAAGGGATTTCTGAAATCTTTCGTCACATAAAGCGACCTGTAACTGCTTCATCTTCATCCTCTGGGATCTTGTTTCTTCAAATTCAATCTGTTCTTTAATATAATAGGTGAAACTCAAGAGTCTATTCAATAACTCTGAATTTATTTTAATGGAAAAATAATTGTGCCAATGCTTATATTTAGATGATATCTATGAAGTTAAGATCAAAAGTTTCTTTGGGATCAATTGGATCTTTACTATTATGTGAAATGCTATCACTTTAATCGATGTAATCATCCTCATAATATTTTTTTGTGTTGAAATGCATTTGAAATCAGCGTTTTAGTTTGACATTAGTATCGGTTAAAAAACGTGTTTAATATATAGAAGTTAAAAAACTATATTTATTAATGTTTTAAAATTTTAAATTGAAATTTATCATAATTTTGAATCAGATCAATCATAATTAACGTAAAGTTAAAAGATTAAAAATATATTTAAATATAGTTAAAAGAATAAATAAATATTTTCACCATCCAAAATTATTTTAACTTTCTATAGTTTCACCAACAAAATAGAATATAGCTGGCTGCAAGCAGCACAATTTAAAAAAAAATAATAATAATTATCAGAGATCGAAGTCCATATAACTTAAAAGAAATTCCGGGACCATAAACCATTGAAAGACAATTTCAATGTTGTTCCTTTTCTTTATATATTATATTTTCGTTTTAGTTTATAAACAAAATGAAGCCACTCTTTAACTTTTACACATTAAAAACTCATAATTGTTAATACATTACAACCCAAATTAACACACCTTATCTAATCATTCTCAATTCAACTTTGCATAATGTAAAACTTGATCATCAATTCTACACTTGTCCATTCACATTCATTGAAAACATTATTTTTCTATTTTTTTTAATTCATTAAATACAAGATAATATAATTAATAACATAGTACAAATCACCCTTTAGAATCGTATAAAGTACCTTCTAATATTTGAATGTCTATATATCAGAACAGCATCACTTAATACATGTAAACCACTTTAAACGAAAAATTCAATACTACTTGTACAAACTAAAAAGAATCTAAAAAAACTTCTATCAAATATTGAAAACGCATAAAACCTAAATAATAATATTGATCCATATTTATAGAATAGATGAAAAATTAATTACGTAAAAAATTGAAAAACTTGATCATATATATATTTTTTAATTTTAAGAATCAATGTGAATACACGTGGGACTAAAATAATAATTTATTTAGCTATATATCTGCTCCACGCCACAGGACTGTTTAGGAAAAAAAATAAAGACAGAGAAGAAAAAGGGTTTTAATGGTATACTTTATTTATTTATTTATTTTAGTATTTTAAATGAGAATATTAGGGTAAAATAAAAGTATCTGAAAATGAGAGTGCACCTCTCTCACAACTCACAAGCAGATCTGTGTTCATATATATATGTATCTGTGTGGTTCTTGAAAGAAGAAGGTATTCACGTGTTACAGCACCAGAGTGTTATTGCTATTGCTCTTGCTTAGAAGTATCAGACATTGAAGAAAAACAGAGAGAAAGAAAGTGACAATGTCTGGTGTGTGGGTTTTCGACAAGAACGGTGTGGCGAGGCTGATAACAAACCCTACAAAGGAATCGTTCGAGCAGAAAGATCCGAAACATCCTGGTACAGCCACCGCACCAGGTGCCAGACCAAGAGTCCTGGTCTATCTCCCGAGCAACCAGGTCATCCGTTCCTACACGGAACTTGAGCAGCGACTCACAGAACTCGGATGGACTCGCTATCACGACTCAGACCCAGACTCAGACTGCTCCGAGCTCATCCAGTTCCACCGTTCTGACACCTCTTCACATCTCATATCCCTCCCCAGAAGCTTCTCTAACTTTAAGCACTTTCATCTGTACGACATCGTCGTTAAAAACCGCGCTTTCTTTCAGGTTCGTGACCCCACTACGCTATACCAGGCCTAGACAACAGATGTGAATCTAAAAGTTCATGCAAACTGCTTATATTTTCCACCATCAAATCTTACCTTCTCCTACTTAGCTTCAGAAATGTCCTTATCAGTCCCTACCACCCTACCCTAACATGCATCTTCATATCCCACCTTCTTCCTTGTTTTTCACTTTGTCTCCTTCTACATGTATTTGTTTCTTGTTTCGTTTGGTTCAAGGTTGTTGTTGTAGTAGTAGTAGTAGGTAATTGAATTCAGGCTTGTAATGGTTCTTCTACTTGCACGTGATCAAGCTGTCTTTTTAAGAAATTCATTCATTCTCCGTAATCACTATTCTATTAAATTCTAATTAATTTGCTTAGTGAGTTGTTGTTGTTTGAATTTGATCTGAGTATTGAAAGAGACCGCAGTATCGATGAGTGAAAAAACAAAATGAAATGAAATAAAATTCTGGGTATAGATAGAGTTGAGGTGGGGGTAGCTAGCTTCTGGGCTTCTTGGTTTAGTCATTAATTATGAAGACCGAACATTGCATGCAGAGTTACCTTAAAACCCTAAGATTCATTAATTAATGTAGGGTAGGAAGTGGTGTTATGAGATAACTAGATAGGAAACTAGTTATAGAAGGAGGAATTGAAAATGAACCAGTGGCAGGGGTGTAAATAAGGTGAGGAAGGAGCGTTTTAGTTGGAAGAATGATTCATAGGGCATGGCTTGTGATTAATTGGTGATAGTGAATCAGACTATCTGGTGTAAAAAGCTGAATTAGATGATGCAATATCTTAGATAAGCTGGTAGCTGTCAATTTCAAAGCTGCTACAGAAGTGTACTTTTGTACTATCTTATATATGTTTGTATGAGGGACCATCATTTTGGGTCTATAAAGGCTATGGAGAGTCTATCCCAGCGTGGATGGTCATAGAGCTAGCTAAGGTTTGTGGGGAAGGACGAAGGAGTGAAGGTGCTAAAGGTCCTGAGAGAGAGAGTAAAGACTCATTTCTTTGTTTTTCTTTTTCTACATGAACTGTATATATGAACTCATTACACGTATCATATGGTCAAAACAATTCCACCACGGTGCTCACTGATACTCAGTGGTCCCTTATCTTATTATCTCATAAATATTATCTCATTAATAACGATAATAAAATATTATTTTAATGGAGAAGCACTTTTTTATACTGGAGAAAAGAGCTTTTGGGAAGCGAGAGAGATTTGCAACGACTGAGTACAATACAAGGAAAGTGAAGAGAATCATACCTTCTGAATAGACGTAACGAAGGAGGCATACATACATGCATTCCCATAGATATCAGATAATATCATTGTCCTGCAATCTTGTCGTACCAAATACTCATTCACTATAAATTCAAAATAGTTCAATATTTTTTCTGATTTCTGCGTAGATGTGTGATGATAAATTTAAAATAGTTCCTTGTTTATTTGTTAGAATAGACACATTGATAGAAAATTAATTTATCTGTTTATAGAAACAGAAAATAACAATGTTTTGATATTATCTATTTTCATTATTTTTTAACTTTATGTTTTTTTTTTGTGTGTCTCCTCTCACACCCTAAACTAATTAAAGAGGCTACTTTTTTGTTTTCTGACAAAGAAAGGAAGACAGTAGTATTCTTGAATTAAATTGATATTAAGTTATAAAAAGTTGTGAAATGAATTGTTATTAAGGTATAAAGTTTATTAATTTATTACAAGTTATAAAATACAGTAACTTATTTGTTAGTAAGTCATTGATGAAAGAAATAAGATGTATTTATCATATTTTTTTACTTTAAACTTATATGATATCAAATTCACCTTTATTGTAACTGTTATTACACTGTATCTTTAAAAATTTTAAATAATTGCTTTGTTAATCTTTATGTGAAATATTTAACTATTGAAATAATTAAATTATATTTTAAATTATTTATATATATATATATATATATATATATATATATATTATATTTTGTGCATAAATGTACGATGAAAAATATTTATATAAAAGAAATTCATGACACAAATTTGGGGCTTGTATATATAGTCATTTTCATTATCATCTCTGCTAACAAAAATCAAATAAAATTTGTACCTAGTGGAAGTGGATATTATCTGTCAGAGTTGGATTAGGTCTTTTGTTCATTCCTGAGGTTTTGTTCTTTTTTATGAAAGGTGGGTAAATAAAATTTGAGTGGTAATATATTTCCAAGTAACACACTTTTATGTATTAACTCTAATGTTCTAAAAATAATAATATAGGATTTTATAGAATAACTTCTATAATATAAATACTATAAATTAAAGTTTTTACAACAATCAAATAGGCACATTTAAAAACTGATGATATAAGTCTACTTAATTACATCAACACATTGACGGAGTTAATCTCAATTAAATTTTCTTATGTCTGGATTTGAAACATTTTTTTAATGGTGATTTTTTAAGAGTAGAAGGTGATCATTCTCATACAATTATTAAACAACACAGAAAGTGTAACTGTGTTCATATTGAAATTTAAATAGTTAGTCCTTTAACTAATTAAATATTATATTTCAACCATTAACTCATAAATAATTAAATTTGTACTATTATTACAGAAGATAAATTATGTAATATCTCATTTTAATATGTAATACTATATCAATAAGCATCACATGGTCAATAATAAAAAACAAGTAATTTATTATCCAAAATCATATATATATATATATATATAAAGATTTTATACAAGTCAAGTACAATTCATATAAAGAAAACTCAAAGTCTTCTGACAGGTCATATTCATCACTGTTCAATCATTCAGACAATCACAGTACAATCATTAAACCAGTAGATTGAACATATCTAGAACTTAGAAATACTACAATTAGTTTCTCTTACCTGTGAAATAATTCAGAGAACTCAAAACACTCCCAAACATACAGAAAGTTTTATATATCCTTAGAAAAAACACAAACACAATCAAGACACACTATTAAAATCACTGATCAATAGTTAATTTTATAGAAGATTTGAACACCACATGCAAGCTAGAGGAATTCACATGAAAATAAAAGAACACACAGATCAAGAAAATAAAAGAACACACAGATAAAAAAAAAGACAACAAACCAACTTAGTCAAGAGAAGAAATTGATCAGAGATATTAAAAAAAAACTTTAAAAAAAGTAAAAGAACCCTAGAAAATAATTTATAGAGATGGTATATTTTTAAATGATGAAACTTATGTTCTATTTATATTTATATTTTTTAATATTAAAATATTTACGTTTATTTTAAATACACTATCAATTATAAAATACTACTTTTTAAACCGTTACAAATTCACTACAAATCATGCGAAGAATTCAAATCTTTATCTCAAATACGTATTGTTGATCATTATAAATTATTTTTTAAATACCGTGAGTCTTTTGGTAAAATAGTGTTTAGTACTTGTATTGTAGTGGTAATCTAGCTGAAATAGAAGGCCATCTAGAGATATATTCTTGTTTGAAAGACATAAAATGTATATTTTATTTGACAAATTTTGTGTTTTGTAATGCTAAGATTAAGTTCACATGTATCATAAACAGTAGTAAGGAGAAAAAAAATTTAAAATTTAATTTGTAACTATTCAAATCTATAACAATGTATAAAGAGATTTATTTTTTTGTGTCCACATTTCAAAATATCAATTTTACCCTTTAAAATATAATTATTTATTAAATTTTTGATATATTTTACTTTATTTATCAACGATTATTCTTTCATCTTTTAATAAATATAATTTTATTTTATATATTAATTCAATAACATTACAATATTATCACCTACTCATATAGTATCACACATATTTAAAAAATCATAATGCATAATGCGTTATTTTAAATATAAATTCATAACTTTTTTAATTTTTAGTTAAATCTATTTAATTGGATTTTAATTGAAAATTGTTTCAAATTTTTGAAGTTCAAAATTTAGGTAAAAATACGTGACTTCAAGTACTGAAATATTTGATAAAACTATAAATATATATGAAATGATCATTATAAGTTAAACTTAACTAATGAAAGGTCAAGTAGACTTAAGTTCAAGATATAAGAGGTTGAACTAAGTCACGTCCAAAATAAATTTAATGGGATCATGTCAAAATTAAGTTGGATTAGGTGAGACCCTTTGTGATACCCCTTTTTCACTTCCTCTCTCTGTTAGAAACACCAGTCACAATATCCATCTTTCTCACCTTTCTCTTTTTCTCTGCTGCCCAAGTTCTCTCCCAATCTATCTGCTCTGTGCTGCCATCTCACAGTTTCAATTCTTCCATATTCAGATTCTAAAGAAGTGATCACGACCAATCCTCCTACTGCCTCCACTCCTAGCCTTCCTTCTCCCAGGTAAATTCCCATTTTCGTTTTGAGGTCCAATTCCAGATTTCAACTCGAAATCTTGTTCTTGTTCTGAGTTTAATCGAGTGTTCCTCACTCCTTTATGTCTGAATGATGAATTTGCTAGGTTAAACTAAAGAATTCTGCCCCTCCTCTCTACGTTGCTCTCACCCAAGGCATTCTCCATTAATTAGGTAAGGGAAGCTAACTTTTAGCTCAATTTTCGTAGGAGATGTGTTCTGGGATGGTAGAATTGCTTGATTTTGCATTTAATTGGTGTTTGAAATTGTCTGCGTGTGAGTTTGGGTGATGGATGATTCTGAGCGAGCCTGCATGTGAAGAACAGAGAGGATTTCCTGGTAGTTTCGCCCAGCCGAGCAGCTCTCGCCTGAGCGAAAATACCAAAAGATCACCTCTGTCACTGCGCGAAATCTCGCCTAGGCGAGCTGGAGTCGCCTGAGCGAGATAACTTCTCGTCTAGGCGAGTCAGTTTAGCCTGAGCGAGAATGCGCCCAGGATTTTTAATTTGCCACTGTATGAGGTCTCGCCTAGGCGAGTTCGCCTAAGCGAGATAAACTCTCTAGCTTAGGCGAGACCCTCTAGCCTAAGCGAGATTCCCTGCAGAAGTTAGCTTTCTCACTGATTTGATTACATGATGCTATATTGATTGCCTTAAGATGATAATGGTTGATCTTGTATGTGATCCTTATGTATGATGGACAGTGTGATGGAATTGAGTGTGAATTTGACATGAATGAGAATATGTTGGAGTTAGGATTTCAAGGGAAATTCTAAGGAAATGGTTTTAGTAAATGTAAGGGCATGAGGACTCATATTGGTGGCATCCTGACGCTCCTAGTAACCATTAAGACTCAAGTAGAGTATGATGGATTACGTCGGGGGGAGTAGCAGGAGGTCTTGGTCTATGAATCCGATCCGTCATAAAGGTGATGGGATTTACCTTGAGAGTGGTTGGGTGAATACCCCTTGTGCCTAAAACTCTGCATAGTTTGGGAACCGTCTCAAGTGCAAGTCACCGAGAGCTCCAATGCCACTTACATAATCCAGATATCGAGTCTAGAAGGGTGTGGTGTGTTATAGTTGAGATTAATTGGATGATTTTGATAAATTGTTTTTGTCTTCTGCCTAAGTGTAACAATTGCATGATTTTCTCTTGGTTCAAGTTAGCTTACCCTTCCTGTATGTTGTGTGTTTCTTGTGTCTTTCTTGTGTCTTCTATTTATGCAATGATCGTCCCTATTGAATGGCGTGAGCAGATATTGGTACAGGTGAGGATACACCCCTCCGGGACAGGAGATGAGCATGTTAGACGTTCTAGTAGTAGTTGTAGCCTTTTGTTTTGCTTAGCTGACTAGGTGTTTTGTAACCCTTTAGTAATGTATGGGCTGTATGTATTGATCAGTGTATGTATGGTTATTTTGAGGATGACTGTATTATGCATTATACTGGCCTACGTCATCATCTACTTCTGAATTATTGAAATTTAAATATTTTGTTTAATAGTATAAAACTATGAAAACGGGATGTTACAATTTTGGTATCAGAGCAGTGATTCCTTTAGAATCTGTAGGTGTGAGCTTGCTTAGTTTCTGTTGTGTGTTCCCCGTAACGTCTTTGGCATGGTTGTAGTACCTGTTGACTAATCTAATGGTTCCTTCTTTATGTGATCAGAGCTATGGCACCTAGGCCTCCTCCACCACCTTCTATTCCAACCTAGATAATCCTCATTTTAAAACTATTTATCAAGAAAAATAAAAATACACCACCTACACTTTACATCAAATAAATATTTATATATTTTTAGTAAGATGGTAAAATTTGTTAGTTCTCTATTATTTATTTACCAAAATAAAAATATAAGTCACTATTATAAAAATAATGAAATCAGATAAATAATTACGTGTTTGACTATCTCATCTTCGTTCTTTAAATAATAATTCATCTTCATCTTATAATAGTCATATAGAACGGTGTATTTGTACATATTTAGTTATTTATTTATTATTTTAAATATTAATTGAAAATAATATATTTCGCAAACAAATTTAATAACAAAGAAAACATTATATTATTAAATGTAAAGAAGATACATACTCTTTTTCAATATAAAATATTAATAAATAAAGAAGTTATACTTATTTGAATACAAATATCAAATGATAAGTAGATAAATATTAAATAATTAAAAAATAGTAAAAACAATTAAGAGTTAATATAAATTTTTAAATTATTTAATAAATTAAATGTATTTCAGTAATTTTAAACAGTTGACACACACACACACATACATATATATATATATATATATATATATATATATATATATATATATATATATATATATATATATATATATATATATATATAAAGAACCCCATTCCAAGAGGTGATCTTAAAGCAAAGAATTTCTTTTTCTATATTTTCAAGAGTGAATTTAAAAAAAAAAATTGACATTGATATAACGCCTTTTCAATGCTAACAGGTTCTGCCTTTTAATTTAATTTTGAAAGCTAAAAATTGAATCTTATAATTAAGTCATTGAGAATATGAAAGAATCTCGTAACACACAAAAAGGGACCTCAGAAGTTGAATTTTACTCTTCGACGTTCATTTTATTAAAAATTATGTCTATGATTATTTCCTATTGTGTACTTGCATAATAATAATAAAAAAAAATCTTGGGCACAATGTTCCCTAGTTACAATTAGGTGAAGTATTGATCCAGTTTTCTTTTTCGTATGACTCTGAAATTTCCCTTTTTTTTCCATCAAAACATTTATGAACTAAACCGACCAAACCATTTTAAACATAATTTTATTCAAAACTAACATTATATTCCATGTACAGTTACAAATTTCCAAAAGAATACCTTCTTTAAAATCTTAATGTAGTGTGCACAAATTCAATAAATATCATTAATTTGATTGACTTGTAACCATTTTGAATAATTTCACATCCTATATCTATCCTAAAACCTCAATCAGTTGAGGAAAAAAATAAAGATGTATGAACTTCATGTAAAAGGAAACTAACAAGAAGATTTTGGACTGACTTAAAATAAGTCAAGGCACTAAATTTGAACAAAACTTGATTTAGTAAATGAAATTACACTTTACTGGCCCAAACATGTCATTCAGACATTTTTAAAAGGTTGATACCTAAAATGGGAGATAACAAGTCCAAATTGAACACTAAAAATTGATTTATTAAAAAGATAGAAAGAGTGAGTAAGTAGTCACAGCAATTGCTCTAGACATAGACATAGACATAGTGGCTTCATTGTGGAAACAAGTCAATACTGTTCTTATAATCCACCATTAAAAACCATGAATCAAGTACATGTTTGACATTTTGGTAATCAAGTGGGAACACAATTAAAAAGGGAATTTGTTGTACGGCTTCACAATAATTCAAACATTCGGCAACGTTATCTTCTTAAGTGGGCCAACATTCTAGACTTTAGGAGCAGGATTTGATTCAGGGTTTTACTGTCACTTACTGAAATGAAGCACAAGTAACATGACATGCAGAAGACAGCATCCCAGAAAAAAAAAGTTGCTTCCATAATTATGCTTTTTCAAATGGAAACGCGTGGATTTATGTCTTTGTCTTCTTGTGCAATTGATTGATTATAACCAAACTGCTTTGCTTCAGAATTCATTGTAAGTTCTGAATCGTATTCTCATCATTTCATTGATAGAATTGAGTCATTCACAACAGGATATAGCACAAGGTATTCAATGTATTTCGTATATTTGACGTAGAAGTCCTATAAGGCAATGAGGTGTTACAAAATAGAATAGGAAACCGTACCACCCTAATATAGACAACAAAAATGAACAATCATACAAATGTACTTGTCTTCTCATCTAATTTAATAGCAGTTAGACACCTTCCACTTTCATAGATCTAAGAAAAAGAGTAAATACTAATGGTGGTGGACTAGCAATGGGCAAGAGTAGTTTGGTACTGAATATTGGGTGAAATATGATATGTACATCGTAATAGCTACCTAGGTGCCTGAACTCATGGACAAGATCATGTGATAGCAAATGACAAATGATCGATGAATTTTGGAGTGTCAGCACATAACTCAAATGTCAAAGTTCACAGTGATATCTAGCATAATCTTATTTGGAACTTACGGACAAGATCAGAAGAAGCATCATGTTAATTTTTGAAGACTGTGTTTGGGATGTGATGTCAAGTATAGAGAGGGGAAGCAGAGGGTCTGGGATAAGCTGAGGGGGTCTCCATGCGGCTAATGTCATCAGCACTTCTTCTACGAACTCGAGATCCATTAAAAGAAGGATTTTGATAGCCTCTACTTACATCAGCACTTCTTCTTCTAACACGAGAATGATTTTGAGTGCCTCCATTTGCATTAGGAACCTGCAGCTGCTCCAATGTTGTGACCACTTGATCCATGTTTGGCCTGAACTTGGAATCTATTGACAGGCACCGCAAGGCAAGGTTGGCTACCTTATAGGCATCATCCGTTGAATGTTGTCCTTCAAGCCGTGTGTCTAACACACGAAATATCTTACGTTTGTTTCCCAGGTATGGTTTACCCCATTCCACCAAATTGTGTTGTCCTGATGGTCTATTCTTGTCAACTGCCCTCTTTCCAGATAACATTTCCAGCAGGACAACTCCAAAACTATAGACATCACTCTTGGCAGTGAGATGACCTACATGAACAATTTAGCCATTAACCAAACAGCTGAATCTGGAATAACTTCAAAAACTCAGAAATGGAAAACATCATGAAATGGTTTGTTTGGTGTCATAAAACCAGTAGTACCTGTGGCTAGATATTCAGGAGCTGCATATCCGTAGGTTCCCATTACCCTGGTGGATACATGACTTTTGTCACCTGTTGGTCCATCCTTTGCCAGCCCAAAATCAGAAAGTTTTGCATTGTAATTCTGTGATCAAACAACATACATATTCCAGATCTGATAAGCAAATGGTTTTTCTGCATATTGAATACAAAAAGTTAAAAGTTCACATACTGAGTCCAGCAATATATTTGAAGTCTTAAAATCTCTATATATCACTTTTGTTTCAGCACTGTGTAGAAACGCAAGCCCTCTGGCAGCATCAAGAGCAACTTTCAAACGGAGGCTCCAAGAAAGTGGCTGAAAATATGAACCTCCTGTTACAGTACATATTGCCAGTGTTAAACAGATTTCTCATGTTAAGACTATGAGAGAAGATGGAAAACTTACTCCTGAACAAATGGTTTTCCAAGCTTCCACGAGGCATAAATTCATAGACGAGAAGGCGATGCTCATCTTCAAGGCAAAACCCAATCAATCTCACTAGATGAGGATGAGAAAACTGTCCAAGATAGTTGACTTCAGCCTAAAAGAGAAAACAGAAACACAGTAAGGAAATCACATCTAAACCACCAAAAAGAATCTCCAACTATTTTTTCAACTATAAGTACTACTGTATAATCGTATTGATATGGTAACAGGTCTAAAATGTAACAAAGCAACATCATCATGTAACTCAGCAGAACATGGACAAACAACATAAGGCAACTTGAGATTTGCTTGCTTCTCAAATCATGAACCATGCATTGCACTAACTATGGTGTAACGTCCGCATCATTTGTTTCTTAATTATTATGAAGTGTGAAGAAAGGATTTGATTAAGCTTACCAACCACTCCCTGTGACCCTGGATGCCATCTTGATTAAGTCTTTTCACAGCAATAACAATACCAGTGCCAGGTTTTGTAGCAGTTAACGAATTTTCATCAATCCACCCTTTAAAAACTGATCCAAAACCACCTTCTCCTAACACACTATCAGGACGGAAATTCCTAGTGGCCGTCTTAAGTTCTGAGAAGGTAAAGCTCTTCAAATTGGATGACTGCAAGATCTCACCCTCACTCCGAGGAGTCAGAGGGACTGAGTTTCCTGAAACCTTATCGTTTGTGCTGCCAAGATAATTTCCATCTGTACTCACATACTTTGAATTGAACCCTGACAAATCAAACCACAACCATTACAATTAATTGGTTAAACTTCATCAATGCCAAATCAAATATAACATTCACTCACCGAGCCATACAACTGGATCTTCAATCATGTTTACACATGGATCACATTGGTATATGTGAAGAGAAAGATTCACAGTGTTAAGGTTAAGCTTTAAGACTACTCACTAGGAGATGAAAACACCAAATATTAATTCCCACGAACAAAAAATTGAAATTGAGACACCAGAGTAACCGAAATTGATTCAGCGAACACGAGAGTGTAATTAAACAATAGGAAATGGAAGGAAACGAAGCATAACTTCCATTTACCAAAAAAACTTTTTCTTCATTTTAAACAAAGGGGGGAGGAAAGGACAAAACTTGGACTAGAAAAAATAAGAGAGCGAGAATACCCAAAAGTAAAACTGATAAGCATTTAAGCACAAGGACAGAAACTTAAGTGAAAGGAAAAACAGGGCACATTAAAAAGGAAAAAAAAAATTAAGAGAGAGATACATAGTTACATACCAGTGCTATACGGGCTTTCAGCTTTAATTTGGGCGCTCAAACAAACTCCCATGTTGGCTAGATAATGCAAGATCTTGCAGAAAGCATGAAACTTGAATTGAATAGAGAGTAAAGATGATGAATTGAGATTGAAAAGACAGAAGATTGTTGAAGGAGAAGGCCAAGAAGCTGTTTGCAGTGACAGGGTATGTGCGTGTTTACATTGGGTGAGAGAAAATAGGAGAAAAGAAGGGAGATTTGGGTAAAAGAATGGATGGATGAAAGTAGAGTAGAAAATTAATAAATAGGAACAGAAAAGAAGGAGAAAGTTGAAAAGAAGTGTGAGTAGTGAATGGTGGTGAGTGAGGAAGCAGTGACATTCATTGTATGAAAATGAAGTATGGAGCATGAAGCATGGACCCCTCATGTTCCTGTTTTATTGGTCTGAATGGGCCATGAGACGATGATTCGCATTTTTCGTAGATACTGTGTACTACGTTACAAAGTTTCTCCGAACAAAATGATACTAAGTTCCAATCTCATACACGCCTTACACACACTGTCTCACCATTCTCACTCCAATGGATGAAGCTGTATTCGAAGTTTCTGTAATGAGAAACTCTGCAAAATCTGTTCAAGAAAAACAAATGCTTCTACTCTATTTAGTTAAAGTTGTAAATTGTCCGGCTGTCCCTGAATTTTGAGTTAAAGTACACTTTTTTACATAATATCAAAATTATGAATTTAAGTTAATTGAGTTAGATTTTTTTTATATTTATTAAATATTAAATAGTTCTTTGTGATCATTTGGTAAGCAATTAATAATTTTAAAAAAATCATCTTAATAATATTTGTGAAGTGATTATGAAAATTAAATTTATGAGGGGTTTTTCGTTTACTTATTTTTTAGAATGGAAAGAGAAAAATTGACGGCAGAGAAGAAAATATTGTTGAGATCAATGAGTGGTCTTGTAGGGTTATGTGTTCGAAGATGCAATGGAAATTTTAATGCTCGGAGATTTGATTGATTATAGGCTTATCAAATTGTTGCAGGTGTCTACAAATTTGACCTGAGAATGGATCACATGCAATTTTTTCTTCTTTTAATTTATTTATTTTACTCATTTTTAATTTATTATTTTAATTATTAAAATATTTATTTTAATTTTTTTTAATGATATGATAATTTAATAATGGTTAAAATAGTAAATTAAAAATAGATAAAAAAATGAATTAAAATATCATTTTTTTTTCTGTCTCTTTTTTTAGTTACCGATTACATTGGTCTTGTTCTTTTTAAAAATACAACCAAATTTGATTAATTACTATCCCTTCAGCGTGAATACATATGATTAATTATACCTTCGTAAACTTAAGGATGAATTTTATAAAAAAAAAATTATAGAAGTAAAAAATATTTTTTGCAACCTTAAAATTCAAACTGTTGATTTTTTTTTTATTATCCTATTATTACTGCAAGTTTATCGGGTGTGTAAATTTTTCTTTAAAACAGCGAAAAATAAGGAAGATGTTTGGCGACTATAGTAATAAGTGGAATATACCTTACGGAAGTGTGTAGAGGTGATCACGTGCTCATTAATAAATGAATAAGAGGTATTCATGACACCTTTGGATTAGAGATAGCAAAAGAATTTTAGATGTTTTTAATGAATATTTAATTATTTACCAGTTATTAATCATTTAAATTATATAATTCATATAATACATCAAATAAATAAAATTGTTAATAAAGCTACTCATGAATGGTGCATAAAGTTCAAAAAAGAACGTGTTCTAGGTGTCTTTTTTGTTTTTAAATGTATATTGCATGGAACAATAGTTTTCTTTTAAAGTTTTTTGAACATTAATTAGATGTTTGCAATAATAAATAGAGAATACAAGTAGCTCTCTCCATTCACATGTTAGTAGGTTTATAATAATAATAATAAAAAAAAAAATTAATAGAAGAAATTGAGATGCAGAGAGAAAAAGAGAGGCCACATAAAGATTTGTGTTTGGTGCAGAATGAATCGACAAATGCAGCAACAAGCTTGTAGAATTAGATTGGTGCTGTGTGTTTCGGTCATGTCAACTTCAACAGATTTATTTATTTTTTTCAAATATTTTCCATATAAAATATAAAATATGTGGTTACAATCACTTAATTTCATGTAGAGTTAAATAGTACAAACAATTGGCTATAGGCCAACTACTTTACTTTACAGATACAAATACACTTTTTTATAAACTTCAATCTGTCTATATTTTATAACGTCTCATCAATTTAATATATTACTTTACTATGTGATATAACAATAATAATAATAATAATTACAAATATACTATTGTAACCATATATGGTGTAATTACAAAACACGGAATGCTAGTTCCCAACCAAATATATACAATACCACACAATAGGTCAATAAATAAAAAACATTTTTTGTTCGGCATTCAATACGGTGTTAAGTAAGAGTGACCTAATTTGTAAAATAAAGCATATAAAACTATACATATTCCTATAATATTATCAACATATTGCATGCCATAAATTTTACCTGAATCGCTATTGAGATAATAAATCTTTAATAATATTTTTATTGTTTTAGGTATAGAGGTCTAACATTTACCTAAATAATTTTGTCCAATTTTTTAACTTAAAGTACGTGTTAAAAAGACTAAGATGCTTAAGTCAGTAATAGTTCGATCGACAATGACAATTAATGATGTAATAAATACAATAGAAAAACTCTTATATTTGATTTGTATTTATAGTTTTCTATATAGGCCTATGATTAGGGTTGGCCTAATCAGGGTCCAATTAGTTTTTAAAACCTGTTTACTCTTAATCATATACGTGCTTGTTTATCTTTGTCGTCGTTCAACGTTGTATGTCGTGCGGCGCCACTAAAGCAATTGGTCGCCTAATCATACATGTTTTCATATATTCAACATTGCAACTTGAATGATTGGTCAATTGTTTGCATGATGCTGCTGAAGCATTTGACCGATCGATAACGCATAAATCTTCATAATCTCCGGAGTAACCGCCATGTCCAGCAAAAGTCGATCGTTGACACACAAATCTTCATGATCTCCGCAATGATCACCACGTCCATGTGAAGTTGATTGTTGACACACAAATCTTCATGATCTTCGCAATATGATCGGCATGTTCAGGGAAAGCCGATCGTTCTATAATGAATAAGATATGTCCTTTAGGTTCATACCTTTACCACTCAGATGTGCGGTAAGGTGGCTACCGCTCGACGCCACATGTTTTGTGTGCTTAGACATGGACTCAAGCTAATTATGCAAAATACTTTGGGCTAAATATGGCGTCGATGGACTTTTTATCTAGCCGACTGACCCATATAGTACATTTATAAAAGAATATGACATGTGTGACATTTTATATTTTTATAAAGAGTTAAAAATGTCTTTTTCAAATGCTAATATTTGATTTATCACAAGTATTATTGATAAAATCAAGCTTAGTTTTTTATGTCATGATAGTTATTTATATACTAGTGATAAAGAAACATTATTCAATTTTTTTTTCTAATTTATGTGATTAGATCATTGGTAAATCATATAATATCTTATTTTTCTATGAGTTCAACATTTAATATTATTATTTTTGAGGTCCAATATCATCTCAAATATATTTATCACACATACCCACCATAGGATAACACATCGATAAAGGACACAATCATGAAAGAAAACATGTTATACAAATACTACAATATGTAATTAACATTATATATAAACATAAAAATCATTATCACTATTAGCTAAATGTTACTTAAACGATTTCATTTCGCTAGATTGACCTTATTTTTAGCAACTAAGTAATTTTTTTTTCTAGAGTGATCTCATACTGCTTGAGTGAAACAATTTTGGATACAAAAATTGATTGTCTTTACCTCGCATAAATGTTAACTCTATGTTTGACTTTTTTCACAATGTTTGAGTTTAGCTATGCACATGCTGTGTTACACATAAACAAGTTCTAAAAACATAAAATACATATCTTCACTAGTGCTTTTAGTGACCATGCTACCACTTGAACTCTAACACATATTTGTGTAATCTTGCATACAATGACAAATTTGACAATAAATTTTAGGTTAAAAATAATATTTTCAAACTAATTTGTAATGTCTAGTCTCTAAGTTAAACTATTAGAGTTCATTCTCTATTGATCGCAAACTCATGTGAGCAAACCTTTTTTACTGAACCAAGTTTATCTTGTATGTGTGAACAAATGATTTGAAACAATTACACCTTCCTTAATCACCAACAATATTGATCACCAAATCTATTCACAAAGAAAACACATTTAAAATAGTGAATCAAGCAACAAATTTGAGGGAATTGAGAGTATCCCACTCTTTATAAGCTTTGTCACCACTCACACATTTTAGAACCTAAAAAACATGGTCAATATTCTATGCCCATGACTATTTTGTTTCTTGAGCATCATCTATCTCATAAATGAATTATATGAACTTCTTTCTCACTCAAACTATAAATCATAAATCTTTTAAAATATAAAATATAAGTTCTATTATTTATACGTTCAACTTATTGCTTAAGTAATTTTAAAAAATTCATGTGATTATAACTCATTGTTTAAAAACTTTACACCAATATTCAATCAATATCATGATGTAGTTAAATTATGAAACAATTAATAATTTTCTTTTAGCACCTTTATTATATTTAAATAATTTCAAAACATCAACTATTAATCATATCCTATTTCCTACTTAGCACTTCTTTTTATTCACTTCTATGAATTTTTTTGTCTTTTTTGGACTCTACAATTTTATCAATTGATCCACATTTCTTAAACATTTTTTTTTGTAAATTTTATTTCTAAACAATATTTTGTTAACTCTGTGTTTAGAATTTTTAATTTGTCAATTATTTTATAATCATTTTTTTTACTATGCAATGATTTTCTTTTTAAATAACTACTAAAATTTAATAATTTTATTGTATGATAATTTTATTAATGAATATAAATAACATAAAGATAGAATATTTATCTAAATTTAATTTTGTGGATAAATAATACTTTTATTAATTTATGAAAATGAAAGAAGCTCGTGACATGGAACTACAAAGTCGGAAGAAAAACAGACAGATGTACTTGAGGTGATGTAATAGTGAAAACAAAAGTTGGAGTTTGACGTGAGAAGAGAAGAAGAGAAGAGATAAGAAGAGATAAGAAGAGAAATTGATTCGTTCATGTTCTCATTGCACGAATCGAAAGAAAGAACAACAAACTTAAAAATAAATAACTTTTTAATATAATTAAGAATTATATCACATGTTAAACGAAATATTTGAAATACTATTAAATTAAATTTTTTTAAGTTTAATGTGATTAGTGGATGATTATTTTATTGGTAATAAATTAAGTGAATGATAAAATACTAAATTTGAATATTCTTTTTAAATCTGATCAATAATGAAGTATAAGTACTTATTAAACATAAAAAGTGTAAAATAAGCTTATTTGAATGAATAAGTATCCAAGGAAAATACATACTTTCCAAAGTTAGATAGATCTAAAAATGTATAGGGCAGAAATGATTTTTAGTTTATTAAATCTAACATTGACATTAACAACACATTAATAAATGTTATGAAAGTTGGTAAACATTTCACATCAATTTCATGGTAAAAAAAAAATCATGCTCATTAATGAAATATAAAAATCAATTAAACAAATAAGTTAATAATTAGAGAAAATTACTATTAGAATGTTAAATAATAGGATATATGTGATTTACTACTAATCAAGTCATAAATGAGATGTGAAATGTGAAGAGGTGGTTGCTGCAATGGACTTTCCTCCAATTGATGAGTGGGGACCAAACCAAAATCAAATTATAGAGATTATGTAAACAAAATGTTGAAAAAAAATGAGAACTTGTAGCTACCAAAAAAAGAAAAAATGATAAATTGTGAACCGTGAAATAAGTAAATGATTCAACCAACTAGGCTACAAAATTTTGAAGACTTCAAGAAAGTTGTTAAAAAGTACAAAATTTGGAGCATAAAGAAACTCATTCAATCAATTTAAACTTTTCTTTCTTTCCACCATGTGTTCTCTTCAATTTTTTCTTTATGTACCAATGGCTTTTAACTTTCAAGTGTAGCAATCTATGCCCATTGGGATCAAAACTTGTGAATTAATAAAAAGAAGTCATCATGTCCTTGTATTAATTGCTTTTCAAGCCAAAAAGGGAAAAAAGGGTTTTCCTAAGAAAAAGACTATTTTAAACATAAAAATGCATTTCTAAACTTATCATTCAAACATTAAATAAGGTTCAACTTAAATAAAATTAGAAATTTGGTACAATAAGATCTCTCCCATTAAAAAAAATTCACCATGCAATGTTTATTGTGTATTTAGATAGAAGAATTTCAGAAGATAATTTGTTTTTATAGAATTTAAAACATTTAATAATAAAATATGTTATTTTAATAGAAAAAATAATATTTTTTTTATATAAATTCATGACTACTTGAAATTAGAAAATTTTATATTTTACTTAAAATAATAATAAATTCTTACTTTACGTATATTATATTTATGTTTTTCTTTTTGTATATTTTTTTCTTGATGTTAGTGGTAGATTCAACATTGATGAATTTGGACAAAATCTATTATAATTTATTTTTTAAAACATATGTTATGATTATTTATCCATCAACGTTAGTTAAGAAATTCTTTTAAGAACTATATTATGATTGAAGTCAATTATATTTTTTTATTGATAATAATGATACTATTTCTTTCTCAAGTAAGTTAGGGTATTTCAATTGATGTTTATAGAAATTATTTTTTAAGATTTCTATTTTTGTAACTTGTTTTTAATAAATGTCACTAGTGTGATATTTTTATAAAAATAGTCATGAATTGTTTTAATGTTGATTACAAAATTTTATGATTAATATTATTTTCAGATAATGTGAGATATATTATTTTTAGTAATGTCGACGAAGCACATTTGATGTGCTGAAGAATAATCCCAACTAACACTCTGATTGATGTCGATCAAGGTCAATCAACAAATTTATTTTTATCAGCACTATGATTTATTTATGAAATTTAACTGAAAAATAACCTCATCGGTGCAAAAAAGCTACCAACTCATATTTTTCAATTACTAAATATCGTTTAATATTTAAAAGATTGTATTTGATGATAATGAAAATAATCTATCAAAAAAAAAATAGTGAATTTTATTTGTGTTATCCAAATAAAATAATCTAAATTGAATGTATTTTATTTTTGTTGTTAGTTTCCTATCAAAATGGTTATAGTATTTGTAATTCAACTGTACAGATTTTACAAAACAAAAGACCGGGAATAGCCTAACCCAAGACTCATAACTGAATGTGTAAATACTTGCCATTGTTCTTTTCAATAATCCTCTTCATAGTTTTATATTTAGAAGCACATTAATAAATAATAAATAATTTTGACAATTGTTATTTTCACATTAATAAAGATGTTCAAATGAATCTGAATAAAACTTTCACTGCAGATACACTGTTGTCAACGTGAACAGAAAAACAACACAGTACATACTTTGCTTAAAATTTAATGTTTGAAATAATCATATCACTCTCAATCTGAGGTAACCAACAACCGTACAGAACAAACAAAATTGGAAGAACCCTTTTTATTCAGACTCACTGTTTTGACTAAAAAGTTTAGAAGTTCCCTAATATCACAACTTTGTATAAAAACGAGAAAAACAACTCTTAAAACACAATTATAAACGTATAATGAAAATTAAGTTCTGAAAATCACTTTAGGTCTACAAAGGTAATATGAACTCTGTCAACAAAACATTTTGCAGAATTAAAATTAAAATATTCGTTTGTCTGAGAAAGATTTTGTCTGATAAACAAAATGAAAATATATGAAATTTAAATATCTCGCACATACACACAAACACCATGATTCGACAAAGATCAAAGAACCACGACATAGGAATGTCACAAAGCAACATCGACATTTCACAGACGAACAAATTACAGCAGAGAATATCACACTAACCAGGAGGTAAAGCAGTGTACAAGGTAGATGAGATCTAGAACGAGAATGATGTTGGACGATGGAAAGTAGAAATCAGACAGTGGTTACAGGTTCTACCATTTTTAGACCGGTTCTTATCTGTTAATTTGTTCATTCAATTCACTGGGTCAACTGAAGGGGAAGCAAGTCCTGTTTTTCCTAACTAAGGTGACAAAGGCATCAATAGTAACCAAATTGACTACAGTTAACTAGTGATGAACATTATTTACCCACCAAATGTTATGGTAGTTACACTATTTGCATTAAGAAATTTAACCAAAATCCAATGGATCGCCTGTGGATGAGACCACAGGAACGCGCGTTTATTCGGTAGTACTAAACACAAAGTTCAAAAGCATTTGCCACAAAGCACAGAACCAAAACTCAAACAGTAATTTCCGAAGCAGCTTGAAAGGCAGCATATCAGTTCCTAACTACGAATTTCAATTCTTCACGGTGGCAGCGTTTATGATGTCCACGAACTCCGGCTAATTACAGAGAAGTACAAAAGTTAGTTGCTTAAATGTCAAGTAATTTGAAACCAAACACAACAAAAACAATGGGTAAAAAGAATTACCTTGAGGGAAGCACCACCAACCAAAAATCCATCAACATCGGCCTGTCCTGCCAATTCTTTGCTGTTTCCTCCATTTACAGAACCTGCAAGTTAGTGATGTTCGTTAGATCAGAAACTCAATGTTTATTCTTTTGACACGCAACTACAAGTAAACTACATACGATAAATATAAAGGGGGTAAAGTGCATGCAAGAGATTACCTCCATAGATAATTCTTACAGATGCAGCAACTTCGGCACTCACATTATCCTGAAACCATTTCCTCAAAGCAGCATGAACCTAAGACCAAACACACAACAAACATCTTACAAAAGATACAAGAAGGAAGAAGTCACCTAGGTATCAAATGTCTAAATTGGCAAAAGGTCAAAGAACAACAAGATAGAAAGTTACACAAGCTAGAATATTGAAGAACTATGAAGTTTATAAAAAAAAAAATCAGTATAGGGACAAGCAATTTTTCACTAGCATACCTCTTGAGCCTGAGCAGGGGTTGCAACCTTTCCTGTTCCGATGGCCCAGACTGGCTCGTAGGCCAAAACAACATTGTCCCAGTTTGATATTTTAGCTGCAGATAGAATTCAGGTCAACTAAAATATAGATTGCTAACACCAGTAAGCAATGAATAATGATAATATGTTATGTTAAAGCAAATATTAAAAGTTCTGTAACAAGAACTGCAAAGGCCCTTATGCAATATTTGTGAGAAAATCACAGAAATAAAACACAACTTAATGAGTATGCAGAAAATTAAAACTGTATATGTGGGGGAAAAAAGGTACCTGCAATTGCTTTTGTTTGCTCAGAAACAACAGCTGTTGTTGTACCAGCTTCACGCTGTTCAAGAGTCTCTCCGATGCAAGCAATAACTTTCAGACCTTGTGCAAGCGCATATGCAACTTTATCTCCCACAAACTGATAGACAGTAAAGCATGTGGTAATGTTATAATTTATCTCATTAAACTTCAAAAAGAACTTGTACAAAAGAATGTAAACCATAGACAACTATACGCTTTGTACCTCATTTGATTCTTGTAAAAGCTGCCTCCGTTCAGAGTGACCAATAATAACCCACGGAATTTCCAAATTAACAAGCATTTCAGCACTGTTATTGAAAAATACAAAATGTACAACTATTAAAAAGATGGGTAAAAGATTTGAGAATGTGTGTCTCACTGTTTATAAATCACTAACACAAGGGGCGAGTAGACAGTTCTATTTCATGATTCAACTGAAGAAAGTGAAGATAACTAAGCCATTAGCCTAAAATAACTAAATGCAAAGCACATGACCAAATGAAAAATATTAAATAAAAATGAGGTAACACACCTAATTTCTCCAGTAAAAGCACCACCTTTGCGAACCCAACAGTTCTGTGCCGCGACATGGAAATCAGGGCGCAGCAAACTTTTTACAAGGGGAAGGAACACAAAAGGTGGACTCACAACAACTTCTGTAAAAGAGAAACACATTTAATAGCACATGTCAAAAGATCATCATCACGCCATAAAAATTGGATGATCTTATATACCAACAACAGATATATGAAACCAGTCAAGAATTGTAATAGGTTCAAGGGAGCCAGGTGCTTGATATCTTTGGTAAATAAAATTATGATGCAATTGCGTACTGTACAACTGACGAGTATACGAAACATCATCTCTGGTATCTAAATAAATAATTTAGGTCTCGTTATAACAAACCACTTCATCGCTACATAAAAAAAGTTGTTCTGAATTAAAAGATACAGAATTAGGACCTTTTTAAAGTAGTAAGTAGTTTTATGATTATAATCCTCAATCCAAAAGATGGTCCATATTAAAAGTGCAATTAACTTAAGCCAGATAGATCATTGACATGAGTGTGTTAAGTATGAAATGTTAGGCAGAAAACGAGATCCCATAAGAAGTTCGCTAAGACTCACCCACAACATCTTCTCCAGGGACTTTCGCTTCATTCAGAGTAGTAACAATCTTCTTCACCTCCTCGGTGGTTCCATTCTGCAACAAAATCAATCCAAACATCAGTTACGCTGATGAATCAGTAAAGGTTTTCAAAACACAAGTTGATTCAATAATTAGTTGTTCCCACGACATTACCAAGACAGATCCATGAAAACAAAAAAAGGCATACCGGGCAATTAGAAATGCCATCGTCAGATTACACATAAAGCATGCACAAAACACAAATTCTTTCAAGATCATCACAAAATGGTAAAGTGCATGTTTCTTTTACAAATCTCCAGAGAGAACAAGGATCTTGGTCCGAAGAGTTCCACTACTACTATATACTGGCTAGATCGGAAATAATAAACAAAAAAGTGACACCCATGAAATGATTTACAGACAATAATTAAAACCTTCCGATCTGTTTAACTATACGTGTCCTACATTCTCCATATAGTTTCAGAGCCCAGCCTTTTCAAATTAGAACAACTCTCGAAGTTGATCGTTTAGAACTACCGAGGTTTCGTTTATCAAGATTAAAACAAAATCACACATATGCAAAAGGAGGTAAATGATTAAGAAAATGGAGAGACGATTGAAACATACGCATTTCCAGTTTCCACCGACGAAGAATTTTCTGCCCATGTTTTTGTTTGGTTTGATTTCGATTCCTACGAGACAGTGAAGAAACAGAGAAACCCTTGTTCTACGATGCACCACAAAGTGACTGTCCACACAACCTTATCACCCTTTATAACGCGGACAAACGGAATATGCTTTTTAGGGCATTTCCTTGCCTCTCATCTTTTTTTAATACACTATTTTTAAACATTAATTGTTTTAATTAAAAAGTTTAAGTAACTTCGATCTAACACACTCCAGAACCATAACTTATTAGGCCTCAATTAATTAATATAAAATGCAATCTCTCTTTCTCTGTAGATTTTAACTAATAAAATATAAATCTTAATTACTTTAATTATTGATAGAAAGTCTTGTTTAAATTGAATGATGATACAAATTTAATTAATTTACCATTACTTTTATATATTAGGTATACAAAATATACCTAATACAAAATATACATAATATATATATGTGTGCAAAAATAAATATTTGGATTTTAAACATGATGATGGTTATGTAATATCCGAATAATTTTGTTAGCTTTGACTAATTCAAATGAACTATCTATTTAAAGTATATTACATTATAACAGGAAAAAAAAACTATTAAATGTCAACCAAAGCTTTCGAAAACAAAATGTTCACAAGTCAACGTAAATAATGGACACTATAGATTTAATTATATGATTTGGCCATCACTGAAAAAAAAAAACGATTGCGTATTTTTATTCGTCCTTTTTTTATTTATTTCAGAAGCGTCGCATTCATGTATTAGTAAATTAATTAATTTGAAGTTATTTTACCTAATTTTTTATGTGGTTGTCTAAATATCAAAATCACCAATGAATTAATATTGGAGAACATAAAAGTTATATATAATATTAATGAAAAACAAAATACAATACTATGCATGTGTAAAAAAACAAAAAATCTGAATGAGTTGGGTTAAAGTTTTTCGATACACACAAGAAAAAGTTGAGAATTTATATTGTTGTGGTCAGAAACAGAAGATGAGAGATAAGCATTTAAGACATGGCTGTTATTGAGGGTTGTGAAGGTCCCAAGCATCCACGATTCACAACTAAGCAAGAATAAGTTTGTGGTCGTTGTAACTACTTTTATTTTATGTGGCTCTTGTGAATACAGTTCAATTACTCAAGAGAATGACGTTAACTTCACAGTGGAAAATGTTTCAGACACAAATTAGAAGACAGGGTCTGTTTGATAATAATAAATGTTAAAGTGGTTTCAAGTGAAAAGATAATTGAGAAATGTAGTAAGTGCAGGTTGATAAGTTAGTTTTTTCTTTTAATCATAAGTAGTATATTTTAAGTGATGTATGTTTAAAATATATTTTGAAGTGCATAAAAAATATTTTTTATAAGTGTGTATAAATTTGAGGAGATCGAATATATCAAATTTATTAAAATTAAAAGAAAATTTTATTTACATTTTAATTTTTGTTCGTGTAAAAGAATTTGAGAATCAAAGTCTACTTAATGGACAAGAAAGTTCCATCGGTGGGTGCATAGTTTGATAGATGTAAAATACAAAGGCAAAAGTTTACATGATACTTTTAAATAATTTTTAATTCTATATTATCAGTACAATATATTTTAAATATATATGTAGTTTTCTAATTTATAAAGGTTTTTACTAATTTCGTTTCTGCACATAAATTTTTTTAAAATAAAATTTAAATATATTTTTAATTTTTCATATTTAACGCAATATTAAAATTAGTTTCTATTATAAAAATTTGATATATTTTGATATTCAAATTTAATAAATAAATAAATATAGAAATCTTAATCTAATTACACTAAATGTTTTGAATGGATTAAATATATTTTATGATACATTTTAGTTTAATTACAATTGAGATTATATCTATTTATTTTGTAAAATTAAAAATTAAAATGTATCAAAAATTTGAATAAAAACAAATTTCAATTTCATTTAGAAACTATTTATCCCATTTTTTATAAAGATAATCATAATTCTAAAGTTTCCTCTCCATTGTTATTCAATTTGCGATGTTATGTTTAAGATTTTAAACTTAAACGGTCACACGACAGTATGACAAGATCAGATGAGAATAGATTAATAAAAAATATACAAATTTTGGATATTGAAAAAATAAAAAAATTTAGTGAGAGTTCAACTGAAAATACACAAATAGAAGCTTGAAAATTAATTATGCAATCTTTTATTTTTCACACAATGATACATAAGATGCAAAGTAATGATCACGTCAACCCAAATAAAAATTTAAAACTTAATTAAATTTATTACTTGAAATTATGTTCAATTAATCACAAGCCCGTTATGTTTCATTTAATAAGTTAAAACTATATATGAGTATTATTTTATAATTTACTATTATTTAAATTTTTTCTTTAAGTAATATTTTTTTAGAGGTATCTTTTTATGAGTCTCCTCAACCACATAACACTGAAGTCCAAAATTTGTACTGAATTTGCTGTATTATTTATCTTCTGAACCTTCAAAAGTTACAATGAGTCAATTTAAGAATTAAAAAATATTATATATTCACCATTGGTTTTGGCTATTCCTTAATTCTTGCTGGAATATGTTGACGACATACTATTTTTTTAGACTAAGTTTGCAATAAATTGACAATTTTCAATAACTTCTTCTACCCTTTTCAAAGAGGACCACACATATTTATTTGGTTTGGTAATTGTCAAGCTAGGAAAATTTTTTATCCCAAAAAAGGTATAATTTTTATTTTATTAGAAGATACCTAAACTTATCTTCTCTATCTTCACTCTCGTGTTTCAAGTATTGGATATTTATTTTTCCACCTTCATTTTCCTTTTGAGGGAGGAGTATTAGAAATTGCACTTTATTAATATGAACGTTTAATTAATTTTGATATTATTACAGATTCATTACCTATTAATATTATTTATGTTACGTAAATTTAAACTCAATATCTCTTACTTGTCATTTTGTTTTGTAGAGAAGAAAAGTCATTTATAGGTCTAGGGTCCATTCTAACTTCTAATCGTTTGATATTAATAACAAATTAATCATGATTATAATAAGGAAAAGTATGATTTAGAGGAAGAAGAAAAGACAAAACTCGAAACAGAAATACAATTTGAATCGTCAATCCTTAAAATAATAGTAATAATAAAAAAAATAATGTTTCATGTTAACTGACGAATGAAAAATTCATAAAAATTATAATCACTACTGCGTGCACCTTTACGTCTTCATCGACCCAATAGTCAACATAATGACATTTTTAATAATATATATATATATATATATCAATTTAATTTTAAAAACATAACATAAAAAAATACTTCAAAATATTTAAAAAAATAATAAAGTAACACAGACAATTGTATTAAAAATTAAATTTTAAACCGGGTCTTAGATTATTACAACCCAGGGCAACCCTTATTTAGCCTAGGACTATGTAGAGGGAATATTTTATAATATAAACTTATTAACTATTTTATTTATTCCTTTTGAATAACTTTTCCATTTTATATCGTAAAATTCAAAGATAAATTATTAACATTTTTAATTTTAAAATTACTTATTTAAAACAAACTAAAAACTTTTGATAATTATTTTATGAACAAAAAGTAGGTGAAGTACTCAAATCGAGAAATCAATAATAAATTTTGGGTGAGTTGGGGCTTGAATAAGAGAGTGCATAAGTAGGTTTCAAGATGGACATATACTTTTTCACGTGAACATATACTTTTTTTTTTTCACGTGAATATAGTACAACTATTTTTCTTATAACTATTTATGAGAACTGTTAGTCTATTTAAAAAAAGAAAAGAAAATAGACCAAACATACCTTTAAATTTGTTAAGTTTTTATGATTTATTTAAAATCAATTCTTTACCATTAAAATGATAGAACATAAAAATGCTCTTAACATCAGTACAAAGATGAAATGATATTTTTGTAATAATTATATTATTGCATACAATTTTTTTATTAATTCTGTTGATAGTTGATTTAAGTCGTGATGAACTATTTTGAGTGAATTTCTCGTAAAAACAATAATATGTTTTTATTAATAAAACTTGAAATCTTATTTGGCGACTAGTTACTGAAATACTAAACATAGAAAACTGTTTTCCAGACTCTAATATTGAAAAATTAGAATTCAATTAACCTTAGAAATCACGAAAACTAATCTTAAGATGTTTGATTTAAGATGTTTAATTTTTGTAGGCTAAATTAGTTTTTTTTTTTGTTAACGGTTTGAATAAGTAGTAAATTTGTTGCTGTTGCACGTAAAGATCCTCGCTTTTTTTCTCGGTCACTTTTCTTCCGTTGATTCAATAAAAGAGTTGAAAAGAACAAAAAAGATTGAGATGACAAGGATATTCGGGTAGGAGCTAATGAAGTGACAGGTGGTGAATCTGAAGACTATGTGTGTTCTTCTGGCTATGCATGTGAATTGAATGAATGAAGGCCAAAACAAAACGAAGAGAATCTAAGAAGAGAGTGAAAGATGGCATGGGTGAGAGTTTCAGGGCCTCCTAGGGTTGAAGTAGCCGTTGACATGGGAAATCCATTTCTCAATCTCACAGTTGATGCTTTCCTCAGGATCGGAACCGTAATTTTCTCACCCTTTTCTCTTTCTTTTCTAAATTACTTAATTAATTATTTTTACTATTTATTTATTTTGTACTCCAGATCGCAGCCACGCGCGCAGGTGCCGAAGATACCTATCATATTATCCAAAAGAGTAAGTAAGCATTTCATAAATTCATCACTCATCATCATCCCTTTTCTTCCGGAGTCTGAATAGGTAACTTTTTCTTTGATATCTATTAAATCACGTTTCAGTTTTTTCCTTGTTGAATTTGGTTTACGGGTATAAACTAGGTTCTATGGCAATTTCGTATTTTGCTTTGCTTTGCTTCTTCCGTGGTATCGCTTCAGTGTTCCTACTTCTTTAGTTTTGAATTATTATTGCTATTTCGTCTGTGAAGGCCTTTGTCAGACTAATTCAACATGTCTGTTCCAGGGAATATCTCGAGTCATGATTTTGAGAAAACGGTAAGTTCACAATTTAACGCAGTGATTCGCTATCAGTTCTTTTTTTGTGAAATTGATGTTTTCAAGTGTGTAGAGATTCAGTCCAATTTCACTGTGTAAATCAGTATACTGTTGTCTTGTCACTTTTTAACATAACCGACGATTGGATTCTCTTTCTCCTAACCTTTCAATCGTGCTATCAATCCTGTGCATCTTTTTTAAGAGTATAATGCTAGGACGACGGAAAATGATAACTGGGGTGACCTCCCAAAGGGTACCTGGGAAACCTATTCAATGCACATTTTCAATTTCTTGCTCACTGAGGTGTTCGATGTTTTATTGCAGTTGAAGAAGATGTGTAAAGAAGGTGTATATTGGGGTAAGACTTGGATTGCAAGGTCTATGTAATTGGGAATATTCATTTTGAAAAAGCAATTGCTCCATTTGGTGTACTTCTTTTTATGCTTACAGGAACTGTAGCTGGCCTTTATGTTGGAACCGAATATGGGGTAGAGAGAATCCGTGGCACTAGAGACTGGGTAATTCTCTCCACACCATTTGTCCAACTATCCATATTTTTTTTACAGTAGTCTAATTTCACAGTTTAAATAGACTTGTTAAGATTTTAGACCCCCTGCTAGGAGTTACACTGGGTATTGTATTAGATTTATAATATATAGAGATTCTGTTTAGCTAAGATTTTTATGGGAAAGTTAAAACTAACTTATAATTAAGTTGTGGTAAAGAGTACCCGGGACAAGCTCTTTATGTGGTTTATGATGAACCAATTATATCTATCATTAGATTCATCTGATCTTCTTCTTTGCATCCTATACCACCCGCACTGAAACTCTCCCCTTTCCCTTTCTCTCCCTCACAACCAGAAAACTTTTCAACTCACTTTTTCTGACTTCTTCCTTCTCCCCCATTGAACCCAAACCCATCCTCTTCTTCAGAAAATCCATCAGCCACAACTATGCAACCAACTTCTCTTTCGACACTTTGCACTTACCATCCTGATCTCTTTTCAACCCCTTCTCTTCTCTCACAATATATTCTTTATTCTGACTTTCCAATTTTTGGGTTTCTTGTACGATTGATTAAATTGTTACATTGGTTGTGGCTGGCTGCAAATAGTAAACAGCGACAAAATACAAGACTGTGGTGGCACCATAAGGAAACAGTAGACATTGCCATTGAAGGTGGAGAATAATCCATTGGATGAACACAGATCACTTAAATTCCAAGCGATAACTTAGTAGGAGAAAAGGGAAGAATTGCTGCCACCAGAAATTGCTTCTGGTAGCAAATGGTGGTCGAAAGAAGTGTTGAGAATGGAAGTGGCTGGTGAAGAAGTAGTAAGACACGATCTAATGTGGGAGAAGTAGGATATGTGCTAAGATTTTAAATGATGTAATGGTCAATAATACTGATACACTGTAGACGATCTATAAAGATGCACGGTAGCCTTCACCATAAGTTTATTTACAAAAGTTTTCCAAAAGTTAATTTAGTTCATAATTAGATATAATAATTAAAAAAATGAATTTGTGAAAATTGGAAGTCAAAGGGATTTTAACTTTTTGATTTAGATGTGCTCCATTGTTCAATTGCAATTTTATTTTTTACTTGAATTCTTACTGACGCATTTTTTGTTGGTTGCTTGGACTTGGATTGGATGTACTGCAGAAGAATGCCATGATTGGGGGTGCAGTAACTGGGGCGGTGGTATCTGCAGTCAGTAACAACAAGAAAGACAAGATTGCGATAGATGCCATTACGGGGGCAGCAATTGCTACTGCTGCAGAGTTCATAAATTACCTTACTTGAATGAATGAAAATGGATGTTACTAGTTTTCTTGCATGTTTTGGAAAGAGATAGCACATTCAGTCTCTCTTGTCATGTGTACCAGTTCCGTCTTGGTATTGATGCAGTTACTTCTTACTCAGCTTTCAGTTAAACCTATGTTTTTATCTTATATTGGTCAATTACTTGTTCAGCATGGTCAATTACTTAGTCTTTGGGTTTGGAAACAATGAAGGTTTCAGGTTGAAGAGGTTTAGGAATTTAACGCTTTTATGCTGACCGGTGAATCAATTTCGTGTATGCGTTATTATATGGCTTAAAATTTTCAGCTCAAGTGTTTATATGTTAAAAAAAGATCTGCCTAATAGCTTAACCTAGAAAGGAATCTGAATTGATTAATGAGTCTTTCACTTGTTTAAGTTGAATCTTGAAAGAATTTTTAAGTTTTACAACTCAATTAATCAATTTCGTAGTTCTGTGTTAATGGACTGTTTAAGACAATTAAGAAAGATGGTAAGAAAAGAGAAAAATCAAGACACAACAATTTATACTAGTTCGATTCAAAAAGAATCTACGTCTAGTCTTCTCCTAAGTAAACCCACTTAGGAGGATTCCACTAATACAATTAGGATCCAAGAATTACAAGAACATCTATATAATTCTAGAACCTAAAACCCAAGAACTTGATCTACCAATCAAGAACTTCCCCTAGGAGCAATACATCCACGCAATTGCACCTAGGCCTACACTTCACACAATGGAGCAACTGTAATCAGAGATACAATCAAAATAAACAAGAAACGAATACACCTATGTTGTGCAAATTTGTCAATTTGCTCCTAGATTCAAGCTAGACCCATTAAGGTAGAATCAACCATCAATCTCCTTGAATCTTCACTTGAATGATCTTCCAGAATGCTCAAGAACTTTGTGTCTCTCAGAGGGCTGTTTCTCATAATGAATTTTAGTGATCTGTAAATTTTCTCTCTAACTAAAACAAATTTCAAAAAATAGCTTTTATACAGAGTTCTCTACTGTCATTAATGGATTAGGAATTTACCTAATCGATTATCGTGAGTGTATTTTCACTGTCTTAGTGCAGTACTCACAGCTAATTCATTAGTTAAACAACTAATCAATTTATGATTGCACAAGCAAGAGTGTGATGATTAATTACAACTTAATGCAGGCTTGATTTACATCTGATAATTTCATACAAACAGCCTAATGCACAGCCTAACTAAAACAAGACTAATTCTAAACTGGTGATACACATGAAGTGTAACCTTGGACATCATCAAAACCATTTTCATATGAGTTGAAGTAGCTCCCCCTTTCAACATTATACGTAAGTCAAACTAAGTTCCGTTAAAAATTGGAAATAAAATCCTACGGAAGAAGGAAAATTGAGAGATTTTCTTATTATAGGTAAAACAACTAAAGTGGAGTTGCTATAGGTAAACAAATCACTCCTTTGAAGTTTTTAACAGTTACATTTCTACATACTGGTACTGTAATCTCTAGTTAACTTAGAATAGTGTGATATTTCGTTTTCTATTAGTTTGGCCATGGTGTTTAGACTGTAAGGAATGTGGGGAGGCTCGGTTTTGTACTAATTATCTTATGATTTTGAGTGTGGTGGGTTGGTTTTGCTTTACGTAGCCTTTACTTTTGAATTTCCAAAGGAGTGGTGATATCTTGACAAGTATAAAGTATAACACAACCATTTAACAAACCAGAATATTAACATTTTAATCATATATATTTCTTTAACTTGAAATACCAACAGATATTATTATATTATTAAAATAGTTATTAAGTGGATGTTATTATTTTATGAGTGGCAACCTGTCATTTCCCCAAAAAAAGAAAGCTTGTGGATGGCGTGAACTGAACGGTGAAGAAGAAAGGTTTGCCACAGTCAAGCTTAGGATAGGATAGTATAGAAACGAACGATTGGGAGAATTTCCATTTTTAATTGAGTAGTGTGTCATACTGTGAAGTAGGCTGCACTAATGTGTATTCTTTAATATTCTATTTCATAACGTTAAAAGGTCCTGTCATACATCCAATAAATAAAAGGATTAAATACCATTTTTGTCCTAATTTTCTTAGTGTTTGTTACGAATGATACTCATTTTGACAGAATGTTTAAAATGGTCATCATTTTTACTGAATGTTTAAAATGGTCCTCATTTTCGCAATTCGTGTTTTATTTGGTCCTTTTCTGTAACGCCGTTTAAATCATTAACAGAGCATTGTACATGTGACACGGTTTGTATTAGGGTGTGTTACGTGTACTGTGTGGTCATTAACGTTAATCTTTCAATTTAGGGGAAGCTTTGCAATTAGGAAAATTTTTTCGTCTTTTTTGAGCTCGGATTTGCAGAGGAAACAACTAATACTTTCCATTTCATCATTGAGTTTAGGGTTTTCTGGGTAAGTGAGTATTAGACTTACTCTGCAAATCCAAGCTTAAGAAAGACGAAGATGAAGAAATTTTCTTAATTGCAAAATTTCCCTTAAATTAAAAGATTAACGTTAATTACCACACCTGTACAATACACGTAACATATCCTAATACAAACGGTGCCACCTGTACAATGTTCCGTTAATGAATTAAACGGTGTTACAGAAAAGGACCAAATAAAACAAGAATTGCGAAAATGAGGACCATTTTAAACATACAGTAAAAATGAGGACCATTTTAAACATTCTGTCAAAATGAGGATCATTCGCAACAAATACTACGAAATTGAGGACCAAAAAGATATTTAAATCTAAATAAAATATTTCGATTTATCTGTTTCCGTTTTACTGTTGCAAGTGACTATATATTTGATGTGTTGGAGAACAAAAGAGATTAAAACACATGTCCACACACATCAAGAACTAATATTTCCTTATCACTCTATATAGTACATAATATAAATTTTGGAGCAGTGTTCATGAACAGGAAAAATCCTTCTCTACACAATATTTATTTAACAAGTTCACAACATATCTTGAAAGGTGAACATATATTTTGTTCAATATCAACATACTATCATCCTTTGCAGATCAGGGATTATTTTCATGCCTGCTTTCATTTGCTTAAATCAAATCGATGAAGTACAAAATGAAATGCATAAAGTGATGTTAAATGACAAAAGAAAAGTAACTTCTCAGAAAAATAACAAAAACAAGGAAAAGGTCAATGCCTGTAAAGAAAAAGCCAATGTGGCAATGGATAAATGAGATCCGTGACTGTATTTATCTCACTTACATTTGCAGTTATTTCTCGACATTTTAGTTCTTTTCACGATTTAAGAAATAACTAAATTTATGGAAATGCTTTATCATACAGTTGAAGCATTGCCTAGAACCTAGGGCACCTAGAATTCAGCTTTGATTTCTAGTTGCAGGAACAGCTAAATGGGCACAACAAAATTCAAGACACTTGTTCCAGAAGCAGCCCATTGAAAAAGATGGTGGACAATACTACAGTTTCTATTTTCATTCCATTATTCATTATGCAGATTTATATGAGATTAAGTATGCAAAAGAGGGCTTATCTATAATCATGAACCTGAAATTGTGACATGTCTTTCTTTCCAAATTCTACGTGATCAAAAATGGTGTCCATGAACTGTATAGTAAAATTATTCCATCACTTTCCATGAGCTCACCTATTCAATACTCTCTTCATTGCAAAATAATAGTCTTTTTTTACCCTTTTGTTTTTCTTCCAGAATTATATTTTAGTTTTGTTCAGTAATTTCCCCAACAATATCCCTAAGTATAATCAAGAGTAATCAATATTTAAAAATGACACAAGTGTAGTTGAAAAATTGAGAGTATTTTTTGTATTGAATTTGTATTAGTTGAGTATTTCTAAACCAGCCTGTCATAATCTTAAAAGATTATTTATTTTGGAATACAGAGTATAATATTCCTAATTGGATGTCACAATTTTATAACATGAATATATGGCACGTTTTTTAAATAAGAACTTTGACATGGCAGAAATAGAGTTGAACAGATTATCACAATAAGAACCACGCTGTACTATGAGATTATAGAAAAGCTAAAACTAATTTCTGATCTTCTCAGACAGATAAGTATATCCCTAATAGGCTACGAGGCCAAAAAATGGAGATGCAGATGCCAGATACCTACCAGGCTTAGAAAGCTTCACAACCCACAAAATTCTCACAAGCAATTTTTGTGGATTGTTGGCACCTTGAATTCAAATCAACCATACTGGCAGCAACTTCTCAAACCTAAAAGCATAAACCGTAAGTCACAAAAAAGGCAATATGCACTGTGGTATTTCACTGGGAAATATTTTATAACCGTACACCAGCAAAATGTGTATACTAAAGATGTAACTACAGCTGAACGTTTAGAGTATATATTGTTAGCACTTTGTTAGACAACAACTCAAATGATTCTGTGAAAAAACTTTATTCACCTCTTGTTGTTGTTGTTGTTCTTACAATACATTATATTTATAGACCTACATTTCCTCATCATTATACTCTCAACGGCTATAAACAATTATAAACGGTTATAAACGGCTAACTCATTAACTACCTAGACTCCAACGGTTAGTGCATTAACCACTCACAACGGCTAGTTTCTTACAACGGCTAGTTACCTATAGTGGTTAATACATTTAAGTTTATTAAAAACCCAACAAAACTCCCCTTTAAACTTAAATGCTTCTATTATTTTCCATCTTTATTCCTTTATTCTTCATCACGGCTTCCAACGTGCAATAACTCTTCTCACATTGTAATTGTCCCTTTCTTGAATAGTTAAGTTCTTCGCTTTCTTCATGACTGACTTCCCTTTCACTTTATCTATGGTCAACTTGTACTTCGCTTTCCCTGTGACTAACTTGTTCTCTGCTCTCTCAGTTTTTGCATCCTTACTGGCAAACTTGTTCTTCTCTTTGACTGACTTGTTACTCATTGGGTTCTTTGTCTTTGTGGCTGACTTGTCGTTAACTGAGTTCTTATCAATAGGTCGATTTCCTTTTGAAAGATCATACCACACCCTCGTATTGTTGTGCTCAATCTCCTTAATCTCCTCATCCATTTCAAGTCGCCACTTCTCATCTTGCACTTCCAGTGCAGTTCTCAGATCCTTCTCAATTTGTAACTGTTCTTGCAAACTTGAAACATCTTCTTCAAATTCCAAGTGCCGCTTTTGCAAAGCCTGTTTCCTTCTTTCTAAGCTTGCTTGTAGAATTAAATTGTCTCTAACCTCCTTTTCAAAACTATGTTGCAAGTCTCCTTTTGCAATCTCTAACCTTTGGATTAGAAGCTTTTCTTCTTCAAATTCTGAGCTACTCAAGCTTTTCACATGCTCCACCGAGCTATCTGAGTAATCCACTTGCTCCACCAACTTATCTGAGCTCTGTAGGCGTTCCATCAAGTTAACCGAGTTGGTCTCATGCTCCACCATGTTGTCTGGGGTATCTACACACTCTACCACCCTGTTTGGGCTATCTACATGTCTCACCAGCCTATGCAACCTACTCGGTTGTCTTGTTGACCTATCCACGCTACTCGACTGTCTTGTCGAGTTATCGACTATACTCAGCCTTTTTGCTGAATTCTCCATGCTACTCGGTCTTCTTGCCGAGTTCACCACTTGCTTATGCTCGACTCCCGAGCTACGCGCCATCATCAACAATGTCGCTTCTTCTTCAACATCTTTTGTGAGGTTGATCGTCTCTTCCTTTCTACTTTCAGATCTACAATCTTTGGCAAAATGTCCAGATTTACCACAATTGAAACACTTGCCTGAGTAACAGTCCTTTGCATAATGGCCATACTTGCCACACTTGAAGCACTCAACATTTGAGTTGCTTGATTGACCTTCTCTCCATGGACCTCGTTCTAATTTTGTTGACCGGATTGTTCTTTCTCTTCTTGTCCTCGGCTTCTACCACTAGGACCGCTTCTTATACCTCCTCGATATCGTCCTCTACCTTGAGTGTTCTGAGCTTTCTCATCTTTAATTGACATCTTTGTTTGGAGTAATTGATTAAGTGGCTCAACCTT
>Ga0214543_1001494_pt1 | contig 45215 bp, 35 predicted proteins | sample CNSS2metaG_FD_160094 | JGI IMG/M metagenome (GOLD analysis project Ga0214543, IMG submission 160094) | Root nodule microbial communities from cowpea collected in UCLA plant growth center, Los Angeles, California, USA - CNSS2 | ecosystem: Host-associated > Plants > Roots > Nodule | place: USA...
GGGCTTGAAAATAAAAAAAAAAAAAAAAAAAAAAAAACCTTTCAGGTAGAAAAGGAACCCCTTTTGGGGAAAAAATCCCTTTTGGAGAGAGAGAAAGAAGATAGAGGCGCATTCCTAAGGCCTGAGGTATTCATCTTCATCATTATTTTAATATTCAGAATTTTAAGGAGTAGCTAACTCCCTTATTCCCGAGGGTTGCGTGTAAATTATTCTTAACTCTTTGTGAATTTCACTATCCAATATAATTATTTTTCATCACTCTTGTATTTTATTCTTATTTTAACTACATAATAATTATTGATTGCATATTTGTGGATCTCTAATTATTGGACATGATATTGGAACCTAGACTAGAGACAACTAATTGATTGTGTATTTAGACATAGAGTATATCATTTGTCATTCTTAACATAAGAGTTTTGATCATTAATGTGAACTTAAAATAAAAATTGCTAGGAAATTAGGATTTTTTATTCTTCAAGTTTAGACTTGTCACTAAGAATTAGGGTGTGAATGCTAGAGTAAGAATTAGAAAAATATCGTTTGGTGTTTTTGCTTAGAATTGGATCATGAAACCCAATCCCAATGAAGCCTTTATCATATATTGTTGACATCATATGTTTGTAAAATTTGTTGTCTAACTAAGTTATGAATTACAAGAATTGTCAAGTGTTTTACAAGTCTCTTGAGAAACAATAACAATACTTGGACTTTCAACTTCATTACTTGTGCAATTTAGTACATTTGTCAATACTTTAACACCCACCTACCCACCTAAATTTTAAAAACCCCTAATTTGAATTTAAAGAACAAATAACTTAAATTGAATATGAAAAGTTTTGTATTTAGACCAAAGAATTATCTATCCTCCTTGATATGATAGGAGCAAAATTAGCATTAAAAGTGGAAAAAAGAAAGAAATCTAAATATTTAAAAATGAAAAAAAATTATTTTTCATTTTTTATACGAGTTAGTGAGCCAATCCACTTAACCCACCAACCTGTAGTGGGTTGAACTAGATTGTAAAGTTTCTGGCTCACCATAAAGTGAATTACCAACTTATGGTGGGTTGAACTGGATTGTAAAATTTCTATCTCACCATAAAGTGAGTTGTGTTAGGTTCACTCATTTTTAACCCAACCTTTGGTGAGCCAATTCAAGTGAGTCGAGTTGGTTCACTTTGACACCTTTGACTGTCAGAAATGGAGGAGAACAAGGCATTGATAAAACAAATTGATGCAATTCAGCCTCTAATGAGTCTTCAAACACGGTAAACAAGTTGTTGACAACATCGTTTGTTGTGAGAATAGTCATCGACTACATTAGTATTCCCCTTTTTCTCTCACACAAGGTCTTCTTCTTCTTTTAGATCTCTACACGCACCACCAAAACTTGATCGGTATATAAACTAATTTATACATAAAAGATCTATGAAATAATTATTTTAAATTCTTTATTAATTAAAATTAATTTATAAAATAACTCATTTTATTTTATTAGTTTAGAAAGAAAGATATGATGGTTTACGTTTTATTGAAATGTTACTATACACCTTTTTTTCTCTCCACTCAAGAATTATGAACATTTTTCCATAAACACTTCTAGAAAAAAAAAGAAAAATTAAAATAAATTTCTCTACAGAACTTTTATAAAACACTCATTTTATTTTTTTAAAAGTGTTTGTGAAAAAGAAAAAAGCCCATCTATATTAGAAAACGAGTTGTACTTGACTAAAAGTGCTTGTGTACAATTTTACTATACCAGACACATAATCCATTTTCAATTTTCAATTCCCCAATAAAGAAAAAGGTACATGCATGGTTAAATAATAAGTAGCACATGGAAGTGGCCCAAATATTAAACATAAACGACCATCGATAATAATTGACGAGATTTGAATATGATGAATTATAAGTTAATTTATATAATAAATATATCATCTTGAACGTAAAACCTACTAAATAAATTTATGGATTTTTTTTTATATAATGTTCATCTCACTCTTTTTTACTTGATGTAAAATTCTTAACTCCAAACTTAAGTTCTTTATATCTTTTATATTTATTTGAATTATTTGTTCTTCATATCTTCTAGTTTGATTTACAATTAATACTGTACCAATTCTTTCATTGTTCTTGAATTAGTTCAACATTTTGATAAAAATAGAAGATGTTTGTGGTACATAGTTTAACTTCAACACATTTTTTCAATGACTATTAAATAAAAATCAAACTTATTTAATTATTCTACCCAGTTAATTAATTTTTTCTTATTTACTATATCTATTTTCTATTTTTAGTCTAAATCAAACAATTCTTATTTTCACCTATATACTTTTCTCCATCGTCTACAAACACAACATTAAAGTTGAAATCATTTTCTTAACTAAAAGGAATCATTTTTGTGAGGTAACTTTAATACTCACATTGTATAAACAAGTTCTCTCTCTGAGTGGAAAATTTTTCATATATGAAACTTATATCTGAGATCTCATTTTAAAAATATAAATAAAACTGTAGTACTTTAAAGAAAAAACTAGGAGAATTAATTGTGCAGAACGAAGAAGTTCACAAGAACTTGAGTAAATTTGATTACTTTCACATTCCTTATATACATCAGGCACACAGAAATAAACAACTGATATGTTAACTGTTGTTACACAAGCATCTCTCTGCAAGAACATTGGAATTTTGATCCCAATAAATGCAACTTCAATGTTCTTAGTTTCAGCCCAAAGATATTGATTAGTTGTTGGCTTTTCCATAGCTTCTTGGAAAAGGGATAACGTCCCTAACATTAGCAAGCCCAGTTGCAAAGAGAACCATAAGATCAAACCTTAGGGTGAACCCAGAGTTCATCACTGTTCCATTTCTACGAAGGTCTAGGTACCATTCATACTTCTCTTTTCCCAACCCTAATTCATCAATCCTGCCATTTGAAATAAAAGAAAAGAAAAAATTTTACCAAAAATTCTAAATTTTTTTTATTTTTCAGGTAATTCTTTCGTGGTAATTATTTTTTGTAAAATTATAAAATTTGTAAGTATTTTTTATAAATTTTCTGAAAAAAATGTTTTGTGCAAAATATTTTGTTAACAAATTGGTAGTAAATTCTTATAAATTATTATTCATAACAAAATTTGGAAAAGTTTTCCAAGAAAAGAATTTCAAAAGACACTACTAAAAAACTTCATATTTTCTGCCAATTTTGTTTTGAAAATTTGTTCATAGGAAATTCTTACAAATTTTGTTGAGAAAAAGAATTTACAAGAAATTGCTACCAATTTTCTTACAAAATATTTTGTGTAAAATATTTTTCGTAATTGTAAGAAATACTTGCAAATTTTATAATTTTGTAAGAAATGATTACCTACAAAGAAATTACCAGTCAATTAAAATTCTTAAAAAAAATGGTAAAAAAAAATTATTTTCTTGCAAATTTGTTTAATAAATTTACAAGAAAAATCACAGAATTTTTAGTAATACGAGAATTTCTAACCGTGAGAAAATTGAAAGGAAATTATTTTTTAGTAGTACAGGTTGTTAACGAGAAGAACACAATATTTATGATCCCCACTAATTACACAAGCAGTAATACCTGGAGCTTATTATGTTAAGACGTTCCTCGTTTTGGCTACCAGAAATTACTGTTCCAAGCTGCAAAAGTTTTCCAACAACTTCAACACACAAAAATGTGCCAAACAATCAAAACATAGTGCACTATTAGTTGTAGTCACATTTGGACATACCTTTGGGACAACCAAATCAAATGCAGCAACAGTTCCATCATCATTCTGGCGAACGTAAAATGGCTTAGCCTCTTTTGGATAATTGTATATTATAATCGGATTCTTGAAGATGGCTTCGGCCAGAAAGCTATCAAGAAACAAATAGAACCATGAGCAAACTGATAATGGTGAAGGAAATACTTCATCTCTTAGTTAGAATTAGAAATCAGCAAATTCAGAATATGATGAAAGTTTCAATATACCTTGTATGCTCTGAAGTGAGTACAAAACCTGATTCAAAGTTTGTTTCATATTTCTTATCTTCAGTCTGAGAAGATGACTAATTTACATTACAAAGGGAAAAAAAAAAGTTTAATTTCTCTCTGAAAAGAAAGATCATAATGGAAGAAGTCAAATTGAGATTTTTTTATAGGATTTCGTAGTGCTGTCTATACCTTTTTAAGAATTTCTATAGCTTCATGGTAGGTCAACATTTTAGGAGAACCTGCTATAATCTGCTGAAGACGATTGACACAGGTTGTGTCAATTCTTTTTGCAACAAAGTTCATTTCTTCAGAGCAATGTTCAAGAACCCAGTTGCAGAGGTACTTGAAAAGGTCATTTGCACAGTTCATGGAATCCTGCATGTAAGATAAAGTGCATCATGCTACTAAATGATACAAAACAACAAGCATTTCCATACCAAAGTGTTAATATGGAACATGTTGGTTCTACTAAAAAGGGTTGTGGAACCAAAGAGAACATAAGAGAATGGAATGTTTCATTATCCATGCATCAAAAACTACCTGAAGGAACGTTGAACAAAGTTTAAGTAACAATCCTTAAGTAACATTGAGCCAAATGTTCTATTGGAGTAGAAATCAATGATAAAACTCAACTCACGCTTAGAGAGACGGTTAGGAATCCAAATATGTGTTGTTTCTCAAGTAAATATTCATGAAAGTTCCATATCAAGTAAAGTGAAAAAACAAAACAACATACAAAAAATAGTTGTTTTGGGAGTTGTTACACAACTCAATAGGTCTTTGGTGTATGGGAGACTTGGATAATTGTATATTATGGAAGGATTTGAAGTTTTGTCCACCAAAATTTACGACAAGAAAGATTTACAATTTAATTTAAAAAAATTGCACATATTTATAGTTTTGTCCAGTAAAAATTGTACAAAGGTTTGCAATGGAAAGAAGTGGTACCTTTAAGTGAGAAAAAGCCATTTCCACCTCAACCATCCACATTTCTGCAGCAAGTTTAGCAGAATCAGCTTTATCTGCAAGAAATCTAGGTCCAAAAGAGTAGACATTTCCAAGAGCACAAGCATAACTCTCCAGATGCAAGCGACCAGAGACAGTCAAATAAGTTTGGAAAGGGAAAAAGTCCACTTTATCATCCTTAAAAGATGTTCCTAACTTTCTCTTTTCTCTTGCTTCCAACTGTGATGCCAGATCATTTGTTTTCTTCAGATCCTGAACTGCAGCAGCCAGTGCTTCTCTATTGCTCTCAGTTCTCTGCAAATGCTCAACTATGTTGCTTTTCTCTTTTGCAGCAGCCTTCACATGTTCAAGACTAACACCTTCATTCTCATAAATGGTGTCTAGTTTCTCCTTCTTCTCTGCTTTCTGATTCTGATCCAGTGTGGTAACCTTGAACATGTTGCTGAATCCTTCTGAGTCTGTGGTAGTTATGGTGGGTACTTGCACATCAATAAATTCATGTTTGCTGAAAAATGTGTGGGTTGCAAAAGAGAGAGCACTACGAATCCGCATCACAGTTGCCACCTACAAACAGATCAAACTTAATCTTCACATCATACAAAACTAACATAAAACAGACAATTATCAGTAGAATGCAATCAACAAGTATCATATCTTAAAATGAACAAGACACTATAATTTGAAATTGAATTTCACCGTGGTAGTTCGAGGGCGAAAGTGGGAGTAATCTCTCAATGTGTCTAATGGAATTCGTTTCTTTGATAATGGGTACTTGTCAAAATCAACTGTCCCAATGTGAAGAACTTTTTCAGCTTTAAGCTCAATAACATGCTTCCCTTCTGATGCACGTTCTAGTTGACCTTCCACTAATAGACATGTTCCAGTACCCATAACCCTGCTTGGGCTTGCTACAGAGGAATCCACAACAACCTGAAAGTGTTTGTATAACAACAAAAATAAAACACATTGAACAATAATTCAATTAAAACATATACAACAAAAGTGTTTCATGGTTGTGAGATTTTGACAAGTTACTTTGCTACTTTGCTTTGTAAAAGGTTTGAGAGTCATCAGTTTTTCACTTTAGTTTAGGCACATAAATAAGCCATAAAATTCCCTACTTAATGATTTAACTTCAAATAAGGAAATTTAGGTGTAGAAGTTAAGCATATATATATAATATGTCACATCGAACAAATTCTCTAAATTTTGTTTTTTCTTTTATGTTTTGAGATGATGATGATAAGAAACCAAAGGCCTTCTTCACTTTCAAGGAAATTTATATGCTTCTTTTAATTACTGATTTTGTTCGATAGGTCTATTTATTTTATGGTCTTTTGTAAGGAAAAATTGGCTTTTAAACTAAAACAATGCAAAAGAAATATAAATAATTTATAAAAAAAATGGATGATAAAAACAATTTTACTATTAACATACTTTGAAAAATTATATCATATTTTTTTTCGATTTTTTTTTTCAACAAGTCCTTATGTTATGCAAAATCAATACATGAATTTAGACAGGCTTTGTTATGTTTTTTATTCATTTTAAAAGTTGCCTTATTTATGCAACTATGAATATTCTAAACGAATGATTAACTCACATAAATCTAATTAACTATTCAAAATAAGGTTACACAAAATAAAATTTTCATTCGACAAACTTTTTAATTCAACTTCAACACAGTGACTCTAACTACATTTTCATCCAATAAAAATTCATTACCAGATTGTTAAAATTGTTAGTTTTCATAATAATGAATTTTGATTATTTAACTACCTAAATATTTTAATCAATGGAGTGTTCGTTTATGTTCATATTGTATACTTTCAAAACGCATTCTAAAAACAAAACAAAACCTCAGAGCCAAACAGAGCACTAAACCTGGAGGCTTGAAACGCATGACCCATCCGTGAGAAGCAAATACGCAACAGAAGCTTTTGGAGGCAAAACCGTTGCATGATTGGGCTCAGTCACAACAGACTCACGTTTCTTGCGCTGAACGTAACCGCTTCCTCCGAACACATCTAATATGCTCCTTATCAACGGTATCTTCGATTGCAGAATCTCCACACACGACACATCCTTGCCTTTACCGTGTCCGGCTGGGTCATTGGTTGTCGTGGATAACGACAACGAATATGGCGCAGCCGGCTTCACAACTTCCTTAGCAGATTTTACCCATCCGCCAACAGTTACGCGTTGTCCCACTATAGTCTCGGATCGATCCAGCAAAGTCTTTATTTGGACTCTGTCCGAGTATTGTAACAGTGGGACATGCGATGACTCGAGGTGCGGGGAAACCGAGGAAGTTTGTTGATTTGTTGTTGTTGTTGACATGGTGGTGAGGAAAGCTTGAGGAGTAAGGATTTGTTTGTTGGTGCGAGTGGAGGAGAAGAAGAAGGCATGGTGATGATATAGAGAGAGAAAGATGCTTTGCTTAGAGAGGGTTTTGAGGTTTGAGGGAGAAGGAAAGGGATTGTTTCTATTTCGGAGTTAGACGAGGTTGTGTTGTGTGGTTTTTTTGTTGTGTTGGGTTTTGGGTTTGGTATTCTTTGGTGTTCGGTAATTGGGCGGGAAGTAGTGTATTCTGTTTGCCTACCTTTGTAGAGTGCAAAGCAATTGTCAAAATCTAGTTATCAAGACTTCCACTTAACGTCACGTGAATTATTAAGAAAAAAAATATAATAAAAAAGTTCTTTTAATTTTTAATTAAGTTTTTTTTTCTTTATAAATTTAAATACTTTTTTAATGAATCTTTTACTGTAAATTCTTGTTTATTGAATGTTTTAATTTTTTCTTTTGCTTTTATTTAAGTATTGTGTGACTTAATTTTATTTTCAACAGATATTATTATTTTCATCTTTTCTTCCTCTAACTTATCCTTTTCATTTTTTTAATTCATTTGTTGTTAAAGTTTTAATATTTTTTTTGTATTTTTTGTGAAATTTTGTTTTTTGATTACTTTTCTATCCTTTACATGACACATTGAATCTTAGCAAAACATCCGAAGGAAGAAATTGCAAAGATTTTATTTAAAAAGCATCATTATTTAATTAAAATAAAATTATTTATATTATTTATAAATAATTAAAATATTTAATGCATAAAATCAATCTAAAGTATATATATCTTCATAAGAGCCCTACAACAATTTTAAATATTAACATTTATTATTTACTTGGTATAAAATAAAATATGATAGAACCTAATTTTGGCAACCTACTCTTTCTAGCCTTTCACCTTAGCAATGCCTATATTCTCCTCTCATATGGTTTAACAGTGTAGTGAATCAAAAACTAAAATCTTCTGGTTTAATTCTCACTATACAGTGAGCAAAGCATTTACTATGAATCAAAAACTAAAAATTTTCTAAGAGTTATTACTATGAAAGTGTCTTCTCTAATCAGAACTATTTGCTGTAGTGCATCTATCAAAGAAACTTCTCAGCTGACCAGAATTGAGTATAATGTGCAACAAGATGTTGGATAAATAGTTTAGCATGTTCTGTCTTTATACATGTAACCATTGTTGGATCTATCAATACATGGCAGAAGCTAACTAAAGCAGTGAAAATGAAATCAACTAAAGCAGTGAAAATGAAATCTAATGCAGATAACAAACTTTGAAACTTATTCATTCTAGTGGGAGAAACATTTATTAGTGTGATATGAACAAACAAAAGACTGAAATGATTTTTTATTACATGAAAAAAAAAATCAGAGCAATACAGAACACTATTCAACTGAAAGTTAAACATCCATAGCCGAAGAACACTACAATTATACCCTAGTAGAAATGAAAGAATAATATCCCAAGCCTAGTCAATTGAAATCCTTTAGTCTCTTTTTGAGAACTTCCATTGATTTCTTCTTAGCAGTTTGCTTTGTGTTCTTATTTGAAAGACTTCCAAAGATTCCATCTGCAGAATCCTTGAACTTTTCACAAATGTATGCTACCCTTTTGTAATCAAGAGCATAGTAATTTCTCTCCCTTATCACAGGATTCATGAAATTCTCTGGCTGGCTACTTGACAGAAGATTGATCAACTGTCGTGCTTCTATCAGACAGCCCTTGAAACCACCTCCTGGATAAACTTCACACAATCCAGAAGAATAAAACCTATCATCTGCAAAACTTTCCAACATCTTAAGGTCAATGTTGATGTTCATAACTGCATTTGCATTAAACCTTTTCAAATTATCACTAAGAAATGCTCCCACAATTGTGTTGGAAATATGCTCAAGTGTGCTGGTTCCAACCTTGTAGGTAGCATCCAAGGGTAAAATTTGTTGTGCTGTGGACATTAGTGAATCTAGGTAAAATATAACTTCATTCATGTATTCATTTCCAGTTGTCTTTGTCTCCTCTGTAGTCCAGTTGATACCATCTATAAGATTCATATACTCATCTAACTTTGCGTTTACCAAACTCAGCAGAGCAATATAAGCTGCATCCCTTGAAGTTTTCAGCAATACCTTAGCAGTCAAAGAACCTTGAGGCTTCTCAGCTGCTCTAACGGGTATGCAGCACTGGTGAGCAGCATGTCGAAGGAAAAAATCACAAGCTCTTTCAAGAACAGTTATGTTTGCTGCAAGCTGCATGGCCTGAGAAACACTGATGCTTGAACTGTTGATGATGTCAAGCAAAGATTCATTCAACACTTCAATCAAAAACTTGTCCAAATACTTCCTCACAACATCAAACAAACCGCTGCGTACACCATAGGACAAGTAATCAACAGAGCCTTTGATGAAGGCTCTCACAATGCGACAAGCATCAGGTACCATGGAGGAGAATGATGCAACATATGGAAAAGCAGGCATGATTTCTGATGTTTGAAGATTATATGACAGAACATGGTTCTCATAATCAGAATCCTTTTTTATCACCATCTGCTCGTATGTGTCACTGCCAAGAACATCAACGATTTGGTTCCTACATTCTTCCAAAAGAAGCCTGTGGTATTTGTCACGGGTGTTGTCAAGCACATCATGGAGTTGGCCAATGTCATATCCGTATTGTCTAAGAGTAGAACCAAGAAGTGCAACATAATCCTTAACCAGGAGAAGATGTGTGGCAGATTTCATCTGGGGTAAGTGCACTTCTAACATTGATGTTATCTTTGCCAAAGCAGTTTCCCACATAGTTTCAACCTGATCAGGTTCTAGGAGTCCATTACCAGTCCTCAGGACCCGATCCTCCACTATGAAGTACCCAGCAATTTGAGCCAAAAATGTCTGATAATACTCGATAAAAGGTTGCATTGAAGATATCTCCAAATCCGAATTCAGTTGTAACAATCTATTCTTGTAGTAATATTCATGAAACTGCTCTAGAATCCCAAGGCAACTATGAATATGACAAGCACGATATAAGGGTGTGAGATCAAATTTCATGGCAGAATCTTCATCTTCTTCAACCACCAAACTATAAGCTCGATCCTCACCTCCTGAAATGTTCAATCCGTCAGACTTTCTCTTCCTCTCCAGCATTTCCTCATCCCTCTGGCGATTCGATGCAGCACGACCAATTGCCGTTTGCCCGATTATTTTACAAGAACTTCGTATCTGCACCATCCATTCATTAACCTGGCTGCATACTTTCTTCTCTATGTGTGATTTTATGGAAGGAATTCTCTTCTCTATCACCCTTTTGAGGGCCTTGGCAGGAATGTTCTCTATGTAAGTTTTCTCAAGCAAATCAACAGTTTTCAACGCAGGGTAAAACTCCCCTTCAGAAATATGATTGTTGCACTTCACACACAGCTCCAACACTTTCATACAGTTCTTCGACATTTTTATAGCTTCTGTCACGTTCTTCTTCACTGTATATGACACAAAAAGCTCCTCAAGCTTGATAAGAAGGGTGCTGCCAACCTGCTGCAACTTGAAATTGTCACTTTGGAGTTCACTCTTGAGCTCTTCAGCATCAACCAACACACCACGAAGTTCATCAACTGCAAGGATGAATTCCTCGTAATGTGTCTTGCACATTGCCTCAATTTCAGCTTCCTTTTTCTTCACCACAAAATCCAGTTGGCGAAGGAGCCCCATGGGGCGCCCCATTTCGAAGGCATGCCTCACAAGAGGACTAATGTCATCTCCATTGGCAACAAGAGTTGCCAGAACCAAGTCTTCTCCTTCATCACCAATTTCTACATCAGCTCTTCTTTTTGTTCTTATTACTTCCATTGCCCCTTAAACTCCCTCAATCTGAAAACACATTTCTTGTCACAAACCAAACCGAACACAAACTTTTCATACTACCCCCAATAACCAATCAATAAATATTAGAACAAATGTTAGGTTTAGGATTCAAATTGACCGAAATAAAAGGCATGCAAAATTGAGGATTTGACTAAAATTACAAATTTTGGCAATGCCCTATGAAATTTATCGGAATTATTTGTCACCCAAATTCTCATCAACGTCAAATTTTAGCTGTAATCGGAGAACAGCATCTGTTATGTATATGAATGATAAGTGGATGATGAGAGATTGGGAATGTTAAAAAGGAGATTTTGAAAGGGGAAATTGGTGTACCTGATGGCGGTGACGAAGAAAATGACAGGAGAAGTGGAGTGGGTCGTGGAAAAAGAGAGGAGACAGTCGGGTGAGGTTAGCAGCATACGTAACAGTCTCTTTGTGTTTGCATTCATGCATGGCAATGCAACCGATCCAGTCTTAGGTTACGATTAAGTTTTAACCTTTTTTAGAGACGGTTTTCCATGATAAGCGTAAGAGAGAGAAAATTTAAGAAAATAATATTTACCGAAATTATTATTATTATTATTATTATTATTATTATTGCTTAGTTAAGAATTATGCAAATGTCAAATTTTTTGGAAGTATGAGTTGTTGATAATGTATATATATCTTATTGTCTTAATTCATTAACGTATGATACTTTACATATTTTTAAATGGGAATATTATTCTAATGAATTTAAGTTCGAAATATTATTGTAAAAATTTAAAAATAAGCTAATTTAAGATGTTGCTTAAAAAATGGAGGGATATTACTATTAATTATCTTAAAACATGAACGTTGGAAAATGTATACGATTGGAGTATTCAAATATTCAGAGGAAAGTTATAGGTGGGAAACTGTAGTGAGGAGCAATAGAATAGTAATGAAATGGTGTGATTTATCATCACATGGTTTGTCAAAAAGAAAGCTTTAGATAATCTTCTTTTTTATTTTATATTTTGAGTAGAAATGTCTTACAAGTGTATTTAATTGATACAAATGTTCATATCTTAAGTGGAATGTAGTATAGTACCAAAATGAATGAGGAAACTTTGTCTAAATTTGTAGAATATTATATAATATTGATTCATATGAATATTTGTTAGGGTGTTTAATTGATTAATATTTAAGTTACGTAGTGAATTTTAGTTTCACACTTGGCATCTAATAAAATGATTGATAAAGAATTAATCATTTTGTTAATTATGAAAATTAAAGTCTTGTCATAAATATGATGAAATTTAGATTTAGTGTATTTGAGAATGTTCTTCAAGTAGTAAGTACTTTTGTATCACTCAGAAATATTGTTAAAATTTCCTGAAATTTAATAAATTAAACTTAATTAGTTAAATATGTTTATGAAATATATAAAATTGTCTCGATACATTATAAGAAAATTTTTTGTTGTTGACCAATTATAGAGATAAAAAATAATTAGTTATTAGAGTGACCAATTTAGATACCAATATATAAACTAAAAATTATTGATAACTAAAATAGTCTCTAAATCGGTCAACAATAAAATATTAGCTATACCAATGTTTTAATTAAAAAAAAATGGTTTCTAAATTTGTCCCATTAGTGACCAATTTAGATAGAAATTTAGAGACTAATTTTTTTTTGTAGTTAAAAGTTTAGGAATTAATGTTAGTAATTAATTTAGAGACAAATTCACTATAATAACCAATTTAAAAACTATTTTAGTTACTAATGACTTTTAGTTAGTAAATCGGTCTCTGAATTAATTACTGTAGTAATTAATTTTTTTTTTTTGTCATTAAAATTAATCATTAATAAGATATTTTCTTGTAGTGATTGATCTTTATCTTGAAGCAATATCATTGTAATATTAACTTTTGCACAAAATATAAAACACGATGATAAAATGTCTATAAATTGAAAAAAAAAATAGTAAACTACATGAAAAAACTTGCATAAAAAATACGTAAAAGATAACTTATAAGTAAAAAATTATCAATGAATGATAGTAGAGTAATAAAATGTATAACTAAGTGAAAAAATATTGATTATAGTCAAGTTGGAAGTTATAGATGTACTTATGGTATAGACGAAATGGATTAGCCAAGAATAGAAATGATCGGGTTCTAGTCTCTAAAGATCGGGAAGAAACCTGACCTGGTTGCAAACAATATGTAATGGACAAAACAATTTCGGAACCTAAACTTTTCATAACCCTGGATGTGTGGCAGAATCACAATGGTTTTGATGAATTTGTTAACAAACAATGGGCTTCCTACACAATGTATGGGACATGTTTGGACCAAGTAATTAAATATGATCCAAAAGTATGGAACAAAGAGATCTTTGGTGACATAAATAAAGAGAAGCAGCGGTTGATAAATGAAATTAGTCATATTAGATAGAATTGACAAGGAAGGTTAAATAGACGATGAATATAGAAAGGATAGAGTTCAACTCTTTGCTCACCTCAAAAGAGTAAAAAATTTAGAGTTAAATGATTGAAGTCAAGTGATTTGAATACTAGGTTCTTTTACATGACAACTAATTTGGAGAAAAGCAAAGAATTTGATCAAAGGTATTAACATTCAAGGAGAATGGTGTGAGGAACAAAGGTTGGTGAGAGAAGAGATAAAGGAATATTTCTAGGTCAAGCTTAAAGAAAAAGCATATTTTAATATTAGCCTTGATAATGTTGAGTTCAACCAAATAGATGAAGAGGATAATCTGAAATTAATTAAGGAGTTTACTGAAGAGGAAGTTAGGTGTATAGTGTGGGATTGTGAGAGCGGTAAGAGTTCAGGCTCACATGGTTTCAACTTTAATTTCATAAAGAAATTTTGGGAGACAATTGAAGGTGACATTCTAAAAGCGATGATTTCTATAGTTTCGAAAAATTGCCTAAAGGGGGGAATGCTTCTTTCTTTCTTCTCATTCCGAAATGTAACAACCCACAAAAATTTACGAGAGTATAGACCTATTTCCTGTGTAGGTTGTGTTTATACGATTATATCCAAAACCCTATCTTTGACATTTAAAAGGGTGTCACATAAGGTTATAGATTACTCCTAATCCGCTTTTTTAGAAGGCGGAGACTTGTTTGATAGTGTGATGGTCACAAGACGATAAATGAAATAAAAAGAGAAAAAGAAAAGAAGTTTAATTGTTAAGGTTGACTATGAGAAAGTCTGTGACATTATCATATGGCAGATCCTATTCTATATGATGGTATAAGGATGGGGTTTACAAACTTATGGATTGATTGGATAAAAACATTTAGAGATTTTAGTCCTAGTAAATGGTAGTCTAATAAAAGAGTTTAGTTCATCAAAAAGGTCTTAGGCATGAGACCAGTAAGGGTGGCCAAAAAATCCAATTTTTATGATCTAATCCAATTTTTCTACGATCTAATTCATTTAATATTTATTTTATTAAAAATTCAATCTATTTTATTGGATCTGGATATCAATCTAATCTATATTTTATAAATTTTATGGATTAGATATCCATTCTCGAAATCTAGATTTTCAAAATGGATAATCCAAAATATTCAATCCAAATTTTCACTTTATATTTTTTGTTAGGTTAGGCTAAAGGTTGAAATGGACTAGCCCAAATTTAATCGTATTTTATTGAGTTGGCGTGACCCTGAACAAAATTTGGTTGAATTAGGCCAAATTCTGTCAAATCGGTCCCGATCGAGATTTGACCTAGTTGGTCCTAGACAAAATTTGAAAGTATTCGGCCAAATCTGTCAAATTCTTTTATGTCAGTCCTATGGACACAAATTTGGATCCACATCCATTATTTGGATCCAAATGGATGTGGATTAGATTTTCGATAGGGCTGACACCATAGAATTTGACAAATTTTTTGTCAAGGTCAACGAAGCCGAATTTCAGCATGAGATGAACTTGGATGACTTTCGAACGAATTTCGATCGGGGACGACATGACCAAATTTGGCCTAAGGTCGACTCGACAAAATTTCATTCGAGATCGACTTGACTGGATTCAACTAAATTTCGGCCAAGGCCGATTTTGCCTAATACAACCAAATATTGGCCAGAGCCAACTTGGCCAAATATGGCCACATTTGAGTCAGGTCCTGATAAGTCAAAATTCCGTCAGGGTTGACTCCACCAAATTCGTCGGCCGGGACCAACTTGACTGAACATGGTAAATTTTCGATCATAGCCGACTAAGTTGAATATAGTTAAATTTTTTTCAGGACTTACTCGACCGAATATGGCTAAATGTGGACTAGTGCCGACTCGATCAAATTTTGGTCATGACCAACTCGACTGAATTTGGCCAAATTTAGGTCAGGACCGACTCGCCTAAATATGACCAAAATTTGGTCGCGATTGACTCTGCCGAATACGGCCAAATTCAGGCCAGGACCAACTCGGTCAAATTTTGGTCGAGGCCAACACGACTGAATTTTGACCGGAGCCAACTCGACTGAATTTGGCCGAATTTTGATCGTGGCCGACTCAGTTGAATACGGCCAAATTTCGATCGTGGCCGACTCATTTGAATACGGCCAAATTTCACCCTAGGCCGTCTTAGCCAAATACGACCAAATTTGGGTTAGGCCCGACTTGGCCAAATCTCAATCGAGGCCAACTCGATTGAATTCGACCAAATTTTGACTGGAGCCAACTAGGCTGAATACAGCCAAATTTTGGTCGCGGATGTCTCGGTTGAATACAGTCAAATTTTGTCTACGTTGACTCAAGCCAATGCAGTCAAATTTGGGTCGGGGTGAACTCAACCGAATACTTTCAAATTTTGTCCAGGACCAGCTGGGCCAAATTTTGATCAAGACCGACTTGATAGAATTCGGCCAAATTTTGTATAGGGTCACACCAACTCAATCAAATACGACTAAATTTGAACTAGTCGGTCTCAACTTTTAGCCTAACCTAACCAAAAATATAAACTGAAAATTTGGATTGAATATTTTGGATTATCCATTTTTGAAAATCTAGATTTAGAGAATGGATATCCAATTCATAAAATATATAAAATATATATCAGATTGATATCCATATCCAACAAAATGGATTTTAAATGGATTGAATTTTTAATAACATAGATATTAAATGGGTTAGATCGAAGAAAAAATAGATTAGATTATAAAAAATGGATTTTTGGCCCATCCTTGATTAGAATTTGGTGACACATCTCTTCGCATATTGAATGTCAGAACATAAAACCAATAAAAAAATATTGTCTGTCAACATCTAAACACTTTTCTAAAATCATTCATGTAATGATAGCAGACATGTGCAAAAGCTTCAAATTATTGTTGTTGCATAAGGTTAGTTTTCCTATTTCCGGTAAAATAATGTCATTTCTCTTCTTTCAATCAATAAGAAACTTGAAGAAGGATTAACGACAATGAAGAACCTTAGCTATACTGCAACCAGTAAACCAAAGCACCATTATTTTATGAAAGAATCAAATATTTCAGTGTAATAACGTGAAATGTGCTACGTAGAACGTGGAAGGCGAGACGTGGGCTTGATACGTGGGACATGGGACGTGCGACATGAGACGTGAGACGTAGAACGTGGGACATGAGACGTAGAATGTGGGACGTAGGACGTTGGACGTAACACGTGGAATGTGAGACAACATGGAACGTGGGACATGAGACGACGTGGAACGTGATACGTGAGACGACGTGGGACGTGAAACATGAGACGTAAGACGTGAGACAAGAAACATAAGACATGGAATATGAGACGTGAGACGTGCGAATTGAGACGTGAGACGAGAGACGTGAAACGTGAGACATGAAACTTGGGACGCAGGACGTGAAATGTGAGAAGTGATACAAGAGACTTGAGACGTGAAACGTGAGAAGTGAGACGTGGAACGTAGAACCTAAGACGACATGGGACGTGAGACATGGGACATGGGACAAGACACGTGGGACAAGAGACATGGGACGTGCAACGTGAGACATGAGATGTAAGAAGTGAGACATGAGACGTGAAACGTGGGACATACAACGTAAAACGTGGGACGTGAGACATTGAACGTGAGACTTGCGACGTGCGACGTGCGACGTGAGACGTTAGACGTGAAACGTGACACGTGGAACGTGAGACGTCAGAAACGTGGAAGATGTGATACGTGAGACGTGAGACGTGGAACGTGAGACATGAGATATGAGACGTGGAACATGAGACATGAGATATGAGACGTAGGACGTGGGACGTGAGACGTAGAACGTGAGACATAGGACGTTGGACGTAACACGTGAGACGTGGGACGTGAAACATGAGATGTGAGACGTAGGACGTGGGATGTGAAACATGCGAATTGAGACGTGAGACGAGAGACGTGAGATAAGAGACGTTAGATGAGAGACGTAAGATGTGAGACGTGAGACGTGAGACATGAGACGTGAAACGTTTGACGTAGGACGTGAGACATGAGACGTGAGACATGAGACGATGTGGTATGTGGAATGTGAGACGTTAAATGTGGGACGTGAAACGTGAAACGTGAGACATGGGACGTAAGACATTTGACGAGAGACGTGGAACGTACGACGTGAGACGTGAAACGTGTGAAGTGGAACTAGGACATGGAACGCGAGACATAATACATGAAACGTGGGTCATGGAACGTGAGACGTGCGACATGAAACATGAAACGTGAGACGTGCGACATGGGACGTGCGACGTGGGACATGACACGTGGGACCTGAGACGTGAGAGACGTGGAACGTAATACGTGAGATGTGAAACGTTAGAGAAGTGAGAGACGTGGGACGTGAGACTTAGGACGTAGGACATGAGACGTGGGACGTGGGACGTGGAACGTGAGACGTGCGATGTGCGACAAGCGACATACGACGTGAAACGTGCAACGTGCGACGTAAAACGTCCGTAAACACTAAACTTTTTTATATTCATAAATTCTAAAGCTTACAATTTAATTAAAAATTTTAGAAGTTTATAAAAGAATTGTTAATGTATCCATAAATTTGTACTAAAAAATTTAAATTATACTCTTGCAAAAAAATGTATTAATAAAAAGAAATTAAATACATATAAAATTGAAAAAATAAAAATATGAGGATAAAAGTAATAATTGATGCTTATTTAACAGATAAAAATAAAAATTATGAGGATAACAACAATAATTTATATTTATTGAACTCTTAAATGAGCATAAGGAAGCAGATGATGATCTGAAAAATTAAACTAAAGATGGACAAAAAATCTAATTTTCATGATCCAATCCATTTTTGCTATGATCCAATCCATTTAATATTCATTTTATTAAATATCCAATCCATTTTATTAGACTTGGATATCAATCTGATCTACATTTTATATAGATATCAATCTGATCTACATTTTATATATTTTATGAATTGTATATCCATACTCTAAATCTAAATTTTCAAAATGGATAATCCAAAATATCCAATCTGAATTTTCAGTTTATATTTTTGGTTAGGTTATGTTAAAGGTTGAGACGGACTAGCCCAAATTTAGTCGTATTTGATTGAGTTGGCGTGACCCTATACAAAATTTAGCTGAATTAGGCCAAATTCTGTCAAGTCGGTCCCGATTGAAATTTGGCCTTCCTGGTCCTGGACAAAATTTGGAAGTATTCGGTTGAGTTCACCCTGACCCAAATTTGACTACATTGGGCTGAGTCGACCTACAAAAAATTTGACTGTATTCGACCGAGACAACCGCGACCAAAATTTGGTTGTATTTAGCCTAGTTGGCTCCAGTCAAAATTTTGTCGAATTCAATCGAGTTGGCCTCGATTGAGATTTGACCAAGTTGGCCCTGGCTCAAATTTGGTCGTATTCAGCTGAGACGGCCTAGGATAAAATTTGATCGTATTCAAAAGAGTTGGTCACGATTGAAATTTGGTCGTATTCAACTGAGTCGGCCACGACCGAAATTCGACCGAATTCAGTTGAGTCGGTTCCAGTCAAAATTCGGTCGTGTTGGCCTCGACCAAAATTTGACTGAGTTGGTCCCGGCCTGAATTTCGTCGTATTCGACAAAGTCGATCGCGACTGAAATTTGGTCATATTTGGCGAGTCGGTCCTGACCTAAATTTGGCCAAATTCAGTCGATGTGGTCATGACCAAAATTTGGTCGAGTCGGCACTAGCCCAAATTTAACTGTATTCGGTCGAGTAAGTCCTGAACAAAATTTGACTATATACAACTTAGTCGGCTGTGATAAAAAATTGGCCATGTTCAGTCAAGTTGGTCTTGGCCGACGAATTTAGTGGAGTCAACCCTGACCAAAATTTTACTGATCAGGCCCTGGCCCAAATGTGGCCATATTTGGACAAGTCGGCTCTGGCCAAAATTTGGTTGTATTAGGCAAAATCGGTCCTAGCCGAAATTCAGTCGAATCCAGTCAAGTCAATATCGACTGGAATTTTGTCAAGTCGACCTTGGCCCAAATTTGGTCACGTCGTCCCCGACCGAAATTCGTTCGAAAGTCATCCAAGTTCATCCCATGCTGAAATTTGACCTCGTTGGCCCTAACAAAAAATCTGCCAAATTCTATGGTGTCAGTCATATGGACACAAGTTTTAAAAAATTTAATTTGAATTTATTTTATGAAAAATGGATTTTGGATTTTGAACTTGATCTAAATATTTAGATCTGGATTTTAAAAAATTCCAATCTATTTTTGTTGAAAAAATGAATTTGGATAGAAAATCTAATCCAATTATTTGGATCCAAAATGGATGTGGATTGGATCATTAAAAATCCAATTCATGATCACCCCTACCCTTCAGCGTCTTTTTTGTTAATTATTGTGGCAGAAGGGCTGCTCGGAATGGTTAGGATGGCAACAAAGAAAGATTTACTACAAGGAATTAATGTAGGGGATAGAGAGGTGTTGATGAATACGTTATGATTTGCAGATGATGCCTTATTTATATGTCATGCTAATCCACAAAAGTGTATGGTTATTAAGAGCATTTTAAGGTGTTTTGAGCTAGCCTCCAAACCTAAGGTAAACTTTTCTAAAACCAAAATAAAAGGTGTGGGTTTACATGCATGTATGTTATTGAGATATGCAAAATTGTTGAACTATAAAATCATGAATCTTTCTTTTCTTGCTTGGGAATGATCATAGGAAGCAACCCTAAAAGTTATAACATGTGGAAAGGGGTAATGGAGAAGGTTAAGAAACAATTAGCTAGATGGAAAGGAAAATGTTTATCGTTTGTTGGAGGACATGTCTTTCAAAATCGGTCCTAAATGCATTACCCTTATTTTATATGGCTTTCTTTAAGATGCCACCACAAATGGAAAGAGATATAAAGAAAATTTAGAGAGAAACAATTCCTTTGGGGTTGGGGTAATGAAGGTAAAAAGATAGTATGGGTAAAATGGGATAACATTTGTAAGTCATAAGAGGAAGGAGAATTAGGTATTGAAAACTTAAAAGATGTTCAGCATCCATTACTAGGGAAATGAATTTGGAGGTTAGCAAGGAGAGAGAGGAAGGATTAAGGATGTCAAAAAAATTCGTACCGTGGGTATCCACAAATAAAACCCGCAATGGGTAAGAAATGAATATTGTAAATGGATACTTGTGATAAAAGGTATGGGTATTTTTTTTTTATACCTGCATGTTGACAGGATAATTACAAGTATCATAGTATTCGTACCTGTAGATACCTGTATTCGCTATACTCTAATTTAAATTAAAAAAAAAATCAAAAAAATGATTAAAACATTAACACATTGATTTTGAATGAATTATTTTTTATCAATTAGTTTTAAAAAATCTACATTTATTTGTAAACTGTCATTCAACATTATTTAAATGAGTTATTTTGCACTTTGTTTGAAATTTATAAATGTTATGCATTATATTTTTATTTGAATTTATGGTTAAAATATGTTATTAAATATTAAAATTTTCTTTTATAAATATCCACGGGTATCCGTGGATATAAAAAAAATATGCGGGTACTCATGTAATAAATACCCGCACAAATATGTGTATAGGTAAGGAGTGGATATTTATTCAACGAGTAGGGTACGGGGAACTACTACCCGTACCTTCTTGCTCCGTTGGCATCCCAGAAAAGACTATGAAATTAATTTTGGAATATAAATATGAAGAGAGGTTGCTCTCGGTGTTGGAGGTCCAAAGCAAGGGGAGAGTTTGTTTCTGTGAGTGCAGATTTAGAGACAAATTCACTGTACCCTAAGCTAAAACTATCAGTAGGAAGATGCTTTCAGGCACCATTTCATGCTTTTAGAATGGGAGTGCAAATTCTAAGTGGCCTGTCACTTCACGATTGTTCATGGCTCAACAGGAACTTTGGGATTGCATTAGATCAAACCCCTTCCAGCTGGAGCAGTGTATGCTACATTCATTGATAGTTCATATTGTATTGTCTTTTAGATGAGTATCCTGTAAAAGGTTTAGCCACATTTATAGTTCAGTTTATAGGTACCAAAAAATGTTCAACTTAAGAAGGGTGATATTTTGTTTTTTTTTTTTTAAAGCTTAGAACATCCCAAATGATCTGTTTTAAATTTTTTTGTTTATTGCCTACAAGAAAATATTATAATGAAAAGTTTTTCATCCTCTGCAATGACTTTCCATTATAGAATTCAAAAACTTTTTCTTTATGAAAAAATGACTTTTGGATTATTTAATTCAAAAGACACCAGATTGCGCAATACAAAATGTTTCCGAATTACAAAATTTGAAAAGAAAACATAAAACCAGAAGAGCATTGTAGAGATTTTCCTATTTATGAAGCTGCAAAAGAAAAATATGTAGGTGAAAAAAGAAATTCCCCTCTATTTTTTCGAAGCCTTTTTATCCACTTTTGTAACAATCATTTGTAAAGAATAACATAACGAATATTAAGGAAGCATCACTAAGTTTTGTCCCATTGGTCATTAGTTGCTGACATTGGACTCTGAAAGAAATATGGATGATGCATCGACCATTAGCTCAATCAGTACAATTTCAATGGACTCCAATCTAGTGGCATTTTTACCAAGCCTGACAATATAACAAACTCAAAATTCAAGAAATTTAAAATAATTCAATAAATAAATGAGTGAAATATGCTGCTAACTTGACAAATAAATTAAAACTCGCCTTCGTATACTTTTCTTCTACCTATATATCTATTATCTAGGAAAAGAATGAAATCCTAATAACAAAAATTATGAGCACCGGGAAGACAGGATCCAACTTCCGTTGAGCGAGCCCCGGGTCCATTATAAGGAAAATTTGGTCCTTAGGGCTTCCTGAGGGCAGATGCTGCACCCATTACAATTGCTAGGACAAGGCCAAGACCAGCACCAACAGATGCTCCCACAGCAGCAGAATTCAATGAATTTGCCTTTGCTCGAGCATCTCTCCTTGCTTCAATTGACATTGCTTGTTCTCGTGCCAACTCCATCGTAAGCCTATCTCTTGCAAATTCCTGAGGTCAAATCATTAATAACAAATAGAATTTGTTAGCATGCACTGTTATACATAAATAATCACGCTGTGCAATGAAAAAAAATTGGTATCATTAATGTTGGAAATCCAATATCAACAGTCATGTGACCAAAATGTGTACGAATGGAGAACAGTCCTTCCTTATCACACAACTAGATTTTATAAGGTTTGGTTAGGTACCAAACCTAAATTCTAAAATAATATTAGAATTTATCCTATCGATCATTGCTTTACTTATCAGGCTGTTATCAAACTCAGCTGTAAATATTTAATCCCGACAACTTTCAGTCATTGACATGAAAAAGTATATTGGAGATCCCACATTCACTATTATTATGACCAAATTAGTATATACAAGTGAAGAACAATTCTCACCATACAGGTTAGTTTTTTAATATTGAATTAGATCTGAAGTGTACATGTCAATATTTAACTAAGCTTCACCTGAAACAAGGAATCTTGAGCATAACAGATTGAACTTCTAACCCAATAGCTCAGCTGGTTTAGCAATAACTGAAATTCTATCATTTTCTTGATGTAGAATGTCTAAATGAGAGGGATCCTAATAACTAAACTTCTATTTAACCAGATTTCCATCTTTTATCTTTAGTGAAGTATCTAAAGAACTGCATTACAAGATTCACACACATTGTTTAGTGGAAGAACCTCACGGAAAAAGGGCACCACACACCCTTAAGTGCAAAGCAAGGGTCATCATAACATCATGAGTAGAATCTGAAGATGCTTTACACCCTTGTTTGGAAGCCAAAGTTTCAGTTTTCACTATGCAGAAAACTAAATAGCATGAATTATTGCAGACAAACAGGGCACGGAACTGTCGCAATTCAGAACACAAGAAAAAAAAAAAGTGGACTCCAAGGTCATGGTTAGTAAAAAGAAATGGGATAAAATCTGCTCTGATGCCAAACATGCGCCAATGGCTTGAGCCAACACGAAAGTTCTTTTAGGGAGGGCCTCCATAAGTACCTCAACGAGGATACCTCGTCACAAAAAACGTATGTTTATACAGGTAACTATTGACTATATCACTCATAAGACAGGTAATTTATCACCTATGATAAAGTGTTGTCATGACAACCTTATTTTACGAGCTACTTTTCCTGATTTCAGAGAAAAAGAAAAAACTCTAAAATTCTTGTTAGGGGCTTTTGCTCCCTAACAATTTCTGGAAAACCTGTCCAATTATCATAACTGTATTCTATATTAAATTATAAGTCATTTTCTTAAAAAATACAAAAATAAAAGGATAACTCTACATGAATATTTTAACTGCCAATATATTTAAGTGTAGCTGATGGGCTCAAAACACAAGGGAGTAAGTACTAAAAAGCACTGGAAATCTCAAGTAAATTACATGAGCACATACGGAACCAAAAAAGTTTTAAGCTGGCCAAAAATTTCACACATGGTAAAAGCAATGTGAGACAGAACTTGGAGCATTAAACTTAAAACACTTGAAGTTAAAACAATACTTTCTATAAAACTACAGGGTGAAAAATTAAAATTGGGTGTTAAAAGAAGAAAAAATAAAGGTATATGTAAATTTATATTCTACAGGACAGGCATTCCTTTGAGTGAAAATATGCACCTTTCCATTTAAGTCAACCCAGTAAATTTCTTTTCCAGTATTAATTTGACGAGGGATAACACCATTATTTGACACCTCTTACACCTAAATTGGTACCAATGTAATGTTAATCTATGTCTCCGACACTACATACATGCCTTTCAAAATCAAACAACAAAAGTTGGTAAGTGAATAAGTAATGTATCATCATAACCCACATCAAGGTTTACATGGGTTGACTTTTCCTCTTATAGTATTCTTAGTCAATGTTAGACAACTGGAATATTTGAGCATCTCTTATCAAAATAGTGTAGTAAGCTGGATATACTGTTTAGCTTTTTTGGTTTAAAATATATTTTGAAAGAATAAGAGATGTATTATGTGAAGGTGCTTCAACAACAACATTTTGGTCAGGAACTCTATATAGAGCAAAAATATAACAAAAATTCAAATATTAGCATTATATTAATCTTAGAAACAAACTAATAGCTTCCTAAATTTAGATTATAAAACCATATATTTTTCTTTCTCTGAACAATATTTTAAAATTTGAAACACAACAAAAACTCCTAAAAACTAACTTAATCAAATTCAAATTACAAATATTTAGGCATATATTTTCAACATGCACCAAATGTGTTCAATTTTTTAGTTAGTATAAACTTCGACAACTTACTATCATGAGGAGGATCAAAAGTTATGGCTTATGGAACCTATAAAAAGTAATTCAATATAAATGCCCTAAATAATTGAGATACTTACCTAATAACCAACCTTTACTCTATACAAATACTACAACTACATCAAGACCCAAATACCAGTACCTTGGGTGCACCCTACCTGAGCAAGTATTACCTAGTCTACTATAGAGCTTTCCTAATCGTGCTTTATTCATGAGGGTTAACAATTGATTCTCCCATACTTTTAAGCTTTTAGCTGAAACATCACAAATAAAGCTTATTTTTTATAATCTATTGATTGAACATAATTTTGAAGAGTGGGGACATTATTGCTTGGTCATCAAAGCTTTTCAAATATATCGATGACTAACTATGCTAAAAAAATTTAAGCACTTGGTGAAAGCTCAAGAATGAATATATAAAAGCATGTAACATACCATTCTATGATGATAATATTTAGAAAAAAAGCCACAATATAAGTGCTAGAAACATATCCTCTAATATCTTTTATTATTGATTGAAATTCATATGGGAATTAAGTCTTGTCAAATAGCAAAGAGGAATCTCAATAAATTTTAATTAATAATAATAAAGTGTGTGTTATCCTAGCCATAACCACAGTTTAGAAGTGAAATATATGAAAAACAAAATTATGTACTAGTAAAATTATTCAAACAAGCACGAGATTTGATAGAATAAAGATTTTCCCACCTGAAAGGAAGACTCCTCACAACTTCGGAGTATTTGGTGAATTTGCTGACAGAGAGAATTTACTCCTTCTACTGGAAAAACAATCTCCCTTTTAAGGAAAGGCTTCCTAATGAAGTTAATAGGAGCAAATATAAACTTTTCAGCACCCACCCCTTTAGTAGAATTTGAATTGATTGCATCCAAAGAAATAGAAGCCCCAACAAATCCGGGCATAACATATGGACAAGAATTTATAACTTCAGCCGAGCCAGGTGATGCTTGGTATGCTGTCAAAGCAGCTTCAATTGCTGCCTTTTGATGGTGTGCACTAACAGCAAATTTGTTTGTGATTGCAAGAACCCAAGGAATTCCAAGCGTTTTAGCTTCATCTAAGAAAAGTGACAGGACTGGTCTTTGTTGATTATCATTTGAATTACAACATCGGGGTATGCTATGGGATAAGTTATGAACAAAAACAATCAAATCTGTCTTCTGACTTAGATCACGTATTCCAAGCCACAGTTTATCCCTGAAGCGAGAGGTTTCCACATTTAGTTCCTGCAAAACGATGTAAAAAAAATTAATGTTTCTTTGCAATCTAACACATGAACAGAAACCTACTAGTGCTCATGGCCAAGCTCTTACAAGCAACCATAAATATGTGCCTCAAATGTTTGCTTAACAACAGTATTTGACAGCACTCGGTTGAAGGGATATTTTTCTACAAAATTAAACTGGGAAGAAACTATATCCAGCCCAAGTAGTTATGTAATAAGAACACTAAAACTGGCCAGTTTGCCTATCATATTAACTGTGATGACTAAAAAATTAATAATTCACTGAAACATATAATGCACGTAATAGGTTGATAACAACACCATTACCCTCTTGAATATAAAATAAATGTTATAGGACTGATTCAACACTTTGGTATCCATAAAAAGAGCACAGACCATTGCCATACCATTAAAGTAGAAAGCAAATATACAATGTAACTAGTACAAGCAACACTAGTACAAACAACAGACATTCAACTGGTTAACATTAGGTAGTTTGACCTATACAGCAGGCAAACTTCAGAAATGAAGAACATGCTTGTTCTTTTTTCTATAAATAATAATAATCTGACAAATAAAAATAATGGAAAATGGAAAACCTGCATATTTATTCCACTGGAGTCACAATAGCACAAACCATCAGCAATAACTTCCTCTGAAACAGCATCATCATTGGCAGCAGTATTTGGTTTACATTTATTCAAGACAGCCCTTAAAAGAGTAGTTTTACCAGCTCCCTGCACATAGCAAACTCAAGCAGGTCATTAGACAGATAATAAAAGGAGTTAAAGTGCTGCCCCTAAGAAAAATTGCCTATACCTCTAACCCAATTAATTGTACTCGGCGGGTCCTCACATGAACTTCTTTGGAAACAGTTGTAAAATCACTGGTGCAAAATATTACAAAGTTATTTAAACTTTCTGGACGGATGAATTTATCCTTGTCAACAGGTGCCGAACTGCTTGCAGTCTCAGAGTCAACAGAAGAAAAAGCAGGCATCAATGAGTCTAACACAGTTTGATGTTTTGGTGGACTTCTTAGTGGAGGACCAACTAATATTCTCAACCTCTGTATCTCAGGCTGGATTCCTTGATCTGAAGCATAGTTTGGTGGAGAAGGAAATGATTCAACCATAGTTGAACACCTAATGAACATTAAACAAATATCACACACCTAGCGTATTGAAGTTATTTTGCAGAAATAATATGCAATGAGAAACAACAGGAAAGGGGTGGCGTTTAACATATTTTAAGTACCATGTTGCATTACATTGCAAATATATTAGTTTTGTTGAATCCTCCTAGGTCACTAATAAAGGACTCTAGATTATAAACATTGTTTTTAGTAGAGAAGAGAGAAATGAGTAAGATGGAAACAAGTAGGTAGAATGAAAATAGATGAGAAATAAAGTGAAAAGCAAAAGTGTTTGGTTCAAGAGAAATAGAGAAGAAATGAAGAGAGAGGAGATACAGAGACAAGAAATAATAAAAATATGGGTCCCACCATTTTTTAAAATTGTTTCTTTCCTCTTTCACTCCTACCAAACATTCGATTTTATTTTCATCTTCACCCATCTACACAACCAACAAAGACTTTCAGATCAATAGGAAAAGCAAAAACCATACACATGTTCATTCAGGAACATCATCGTTTTAACAGAAGACAGAAGATAGCGAAACTTTGCTAATATAATAAAATAAGGTCATCGACATCTCTAGAAACCACCTATACTCAAGCATCCATAATCTATACAGTCAAATATGTAACCAAAGCCTTACATGAACCAATGGAGAACATTTTTTATAATTTGTTCATGCAGAGAAACAGGAAGAAAGGGAATGGAATGTACTCCCACCCATTGAAATCCAATCCCCAGGATTTGTAATGATAATGAGTATCTTGAAATTTCAGGAATCCACTTCCCATCCCACTTACTATGAATCACTTAATCATATTGCATTAGAAATTTTACTTAGCATGTAAAATATATGTTTAACTGTTTCCCCATAATATTATCAAGCTGGTAATTAACAGCTGCACTTGGCCTTGAAAAAACTGCTTCTCCGAACACAAATTAATCATCTCCAAAAAAATGATTAAACAAATTCAGATAAGATACGTAAATTTTCAAGACAACTATGACAAGGAGAGTTCAGAAGAGTGCTCATAAAATCATAACTTTAACAGAACAATATAAAAATGAAAAGCATTGACTCAACAACATTTAACTAATTCAGCTTAAAAACAAATTTTAAGTTTGTAACAAAAGACAATATGCCCTTTAACAAAGAAAATAAGATGCTTTCATTTAAACCAAATATATTAGCAATCACAATAACCAATGGAGATGGAGTAACAAGACATATGCTACTGATAACCAAAATGTCAAAGAAATATTACATACTATTAGGAGAATTTAAGGATTAGCATTAGGTTATTGAACTTTAAGAGTGCACGGGATTTGTTAGGAACCTGAAGAAAGATAGTTAAAACCAAAGACAATCCAGGAAAGAGAGAGAATAATGGAAAAAATTGGAATATGCCCTTTACAATGAAAGAAAACATACAAACCATACAAAAGAGCAATCTCCTTTCACACAGGGAAGCCAAGTGCAAACAGTCTAATTACACAAGATTCCCCCTATTACACTTTAGAGAGTTCACCCATAAATTAGTTCTAACTATCTACTAGATACCCCCAGACAGAATGCTAACAAACAGTCTTGCGACAATTATTGGCCTTTTTCTTCCTATTGTGAGCTCACAAGACCTTTGCCTCTGGTTGTGAGTTATTTGCTTGGCAAACATGATTGGGTCAAGCCTGGGATTCTGTACTATATATAGTTAATCCGTTATGTATGACTCTCATACTCGTTTTACATGGTATAACAAACTTCCTGCGCCAGCAAGAGACTGCCAGATGGGATTGTTCTTATGGATTCAAAACCATGTAAAACTCCATTCAGCCAGGCACAGAAATTATAACAGATCTCCTTCTGCAAGTAGGGTTGAGTGGTGGGCTGGTGACAATCTTCTTCACTCTTTCAATTAAAACTACTGAGCTTATTTTAAGTCAGAAAAACTTAAATAAGAAATAGGAAAAAAATCCTCTTTTTAGATGCGGTACACAATGACAGGCTGCCCTGTTTATTATGTTTAGAAAGCATGAATGTATGCTAGTTAATGTATTCCTTTTTTTCGTTCACTAATCACCTAGTAAAATCCTGAAAACCTTGATATTTTCTGGTACTTTAACAGTTTGTATTTCTGACCATTATAACTATCAATTATTTCTCAAACCTGGGCCTGCCCCCATTTCCACCCATCAAATATCTAAACAGATCCAATTAGTATTGAGAAATTTTATAAAAAGAAAACTAAACCAATAAGTGATGATGTTTTATGGGGTAATGACAATACCAGTTACCATTCAGTTGAGCATGAACCAGTGTACATAAATGCAACCCATAACCAGCAATATCAACTTTCAGAGGTTCTCCATTTTTTGTTCCTGGCCCATCATTCCATCCCAAAGGAACAATTGAGGTTGCAGTTCGAATAACAGGGGACTCAACTATGTGACCAAGCTCCACAGTGCCAGCAGCTGTAAACCCAAGCCATTGCTTCAGATGAGGAAACTGATCAATCCCAGAGAAAGATGAGGAATCAACACTCATATAAAGGTCATAGATTCTGCAACCCAGGAAGGAAAAGCAGTATTATTCCTATATGAAACACCAATTAATGTAGAAAAGCATTATCAAAAACTTCAAACAATAATTAATTAGCCCATTAAATGAAATTCAAGAAGCTTAGAGGACATATCCTCAGAAATATTTACAGTAGATAAGATGATTTGGGCATGATTCTTGGGATGATGTAAGCATATGATCATTTAGGTGTCTAATTTTGGAAACTATGAAAATTCAATTCTGTTAGTGTAACCTGATGAAAAAGATGGTTACCTCTGAAATCGAGATCGATATGACTTCATTGAATGTGATTGAAATCTTTCCCTCAATTCAGTAATCACAGATCTGACCTGAAAATGTCTTTGCCAAAGGAAAACTAAATGAGAGAACTTACACTACCATATTCATAAATATAAAGTTGGAAGATAAACCTTAAGCCTAAATTGGGACACTAGAACAATATCATAGATTGATAAGCAATGAAGAAAAGATCATACCGATGTCAACTTTGAGTACTCTGCACCTGATAGAGACTCTACAGCGGAATTTCCCAATAAATAAAGCTGTCTTACATGAAACAGGTTCCAATGAGTTCAAAATTAATTAAAAGAAACATAGCATCCAGGGAAAATGAAAATTGGAAAATGTACACTAATTAAGGAAAAACAAAAGATATGGAATCATTTTACTCCTTTGCTTTTGATCCTGTACATTAAAAATTGATTTTGCATTTTCGTGTGCATAAAATTTAAAGCCTGGTTGATATTGGTTATAGAATCCAATGCCTTAATCATTAGGTTTTGCCTTAAACACCAACCCTCAAACCACTGTAAAATGGTTGCTATAGCGGACAAAAGGCAGCAAGAAAACATAACAGAAGATAAATGTATGAAGAGAACAGAAGGGAAAGAAAGAAAGAAGCAAAAACTGGGAAAAACTTAGGAGAAAAAAAAAAAATCAGGACAAAAAAGCAGAAGACTGAAGCAAAAACGAAGTTCTTGAGATCAAGAATGAGACTGATAGAGATGGATCGTTTTTGGGCAGAAAAGAGGAGGCAAAAAATTGAGGGAAGCCCATGTTTGATACAGGGCAAACCAGGGACTAAGGGCAACAATGGAAGTTTTGGGTAGTACCATCAGCCCACCACAAAAGGACAAAGAGGTGAAGGATAATAATAGTTATCAGATAAAACCATGTGGAGTAGTGCAGTTCTCAAAGGGAGCCATGGGATCTTAGTATAATTTCAGAGCCACTGATGCTCGGTTTTATGGGGCCAAAATACCATAGGAAACTCAAAACAGAGAACTGAACGAGTACAGGAGTACTCATATGTTTATGTTTGACCCAGGAGGATTGGAAATTATTCTTGTACTAAATGGTGGAATTGGTTAAGTCAACATGCTTCAATCAACTGAACAACAATTTCAAAATCCACAAGCTGTTTACCTAGGGCACCAAGTGATGTTAGGTGGAACTATCGACATGGGGAGTATTGACAGTTTTTTTATTTATGAAAAAAAAAGTCATTTGATTACAATGATTATGAAGAGGGGTGGAGAGGATAATCGAGTTAGTTGGTGAGAATTACAGTCCATTCTGCCATCATCTTACAGATTGGCAATTAAGGATTTGACAAAGAAAATCTAATTCCATTCTAGTTCTAATCTAGTTTTTTTCATCTTATTGGACAAATCAATCAATCTTTTGCATGCAAGTACAATAACATGCAAAAGCAGTACACCATGAAAAAGTAAAAAAGTAAAAACATATATAGAACCTGTGGTGACTCAAAGAAAACTGAATTAAATCATCAGTCCATAATATCTACCTGTCCAAATGGCACATATGAAGGCAAATAAGGCACTCTGCGCCACTTTTTTTCATCTCCAGTCATCACATTGTTCGTTGTATCTGTTTTCCCATTAATTGGAACCTCTAATGAATGTTTATCAGCTTCAGGTAAAGGCTTGAGTGATATGCCGTCAGAACCCTCTTGTATTTCAAGCAACTGCGGTGCAACAACTTCCTCCTCATTCAAAGTATTTGCAAGAGAATCAGACACTGAATTTCTCTCATTGGAACTGATCTGTCTTTCTCTGCCTGTACTAAATTGTCTCCGAAGACCTTCCAAAGGGACTAGCCTTGAGAGTCGCCAGAACGATCTCTGCACAGGCCCTACCCCCAAAACCAACTGCTCTGCGTTAAGCTTCCCTGACCCTTGCTTGTGTTTTCTCAATATTGAGCTGTTAGTTTCATTTTCAGAAGGCCCTGGCTGAGTCTGAGCATTATAATGGTGAAAATAAGCAGGAGATAAAATACGGGGAACCAAATCTTCTGGAATGCAGTAACTCTTAAAGTAATGCTGCCAACCTTTTCTATTAACATAGCTGCAAAGAAAAGAAAAAAAAAGAAATAAATAATTAATATTCTAGTTTTGCAGGTTTGAAAAAGAATCAGCAGCTAACCAATTTAGAAAGTGAGAAAAAAGAACAGGGAAAACATACTCCTTCAAAGCAGCATTTCCAACGGGAGGTTGAGAAAATGTAATGCATTTGATAGAGACTTTTTCATTTTCCTTTGATGAAGATGAAGATGAAGCAGCAATTACTCTCAAAATGGCAAGAGTAGCTAATGCAGCTACCTGTGTAGAATACAAGGAACTTCACATATGTAATTTGTTCAAACACTAATGATGTAATGCTTTAAAATCCAAATTGGATGGATCAAACTCACTGCTCCACCAAGTGAATGACCACATAGAACTAGCTTGCGTTTCTTCTTTTGAGCAAGCCTATATAATTCTAAAGCAGGTATTCCTTTAGCACGAGCCATGAAACCCTGAGATGTAATATGAATTAGGAAGGAAATTATTGGAATCAGAAACATAACATTTACTCATATAGTACTGCTATATAACGATACCCAAAAACCAAGGTTGTGATTTTACTGTTAAATGAGATCCTAAGATTATAAAGAGTTAAAGAGTTGAAAAATTATAAAGCAGAATAGATAAGAAAACCATAGAAATTGAACTATTATAAATTTACCATATAAAGAAGCAACAATCTACAAGAATTTGACAAAATAGTTTAGGTCCCTTTATAATTTGGAAATTTTCAATCAAGTCGTTACATATGTATAAGGTCCCTAAAGATTAAAAATAACACTACTAATAATAATAATGATAAACAGACTGGATTCAAGGAACTCAATAAAAAAGGTTTATGAAACTATCAGGATACAGTCACCCTTTTAAACTATGAGCCCATTTAAAGATCTCCAGGTATAAGAGTCTGCAAGTTGATTTAATAAAAACATATTGGATAATAGTTATTTACCCTATGAGCTGCAGGTTTGTATTTCTTCTTCGGTTTCTTAGACCTGGTCTGTAGAGGATTCCACATATACTCTTTTCCATTATGGCTTTCATCATTGTCAGATTCAGTTGATGCATTTTTTTCAGATTCCTCAAGAGCATCATCATGAAAGATGGCACCTTGAAGTATATTTGCATCAGCAATTACATCCCTTCATCAAAATAGAAACAGGTAAAGATTCTTGAAGTTAAAACGAATTTGGAAAGGCTTACACATGGAATCCTATGAAAAAACTCACTTGTACTGCTTTGTTCCTATAAAGGAAGCAAATAAAGTGTCTCCTGCCTCTGCCAACAAATACCTTCAACAAGATAATAACCAAATAAGTATGACACAACAGTAATAACATCCAAGTCGTATTCCACTAGTCGGGTTCAACTACATGGATCAAATTCCAAAATATTCTATCTATCATAGATCATGTATTCACGTCTATGGAGTATTGACAAATTGTTGACCACTCAATCTTCCATAATAGTTTCAATAATAATATTTCTCAGTGTCTCTTTATCACTAAGGATTGCTAATCTCCATCTCATCTATTTGAATTATAGCAGATCTTCTGCACACTTGCCTACAAAAAGCATATAAGATGAGCTTCTACCATCTTTTGAAAAATACTGCCCGAACTTCTTCTCTAATGTATCTGTTCCTAATCCTATCTTGTACGATTAGTGTAGTTTGTGCCTTCATATAATGCAACATTCTCATTCCTGCTACATTGAGTTTATTCTCTTGTCTGTTATTTTCCTTAATCATGAGAAACATCTTTCTGTTATGAATAACAGCCAAATCCCTCCTCTATTTCATCCACTGCATAAGTCAAATAAAAGAACCCTAAGGAAGACAGTCCATAAAATTTGAACCCAACGCTAAATTTAGAGCCCAAGAGAAGAAGAAGAAGAGACAAAATATTTCAATGCACAATTCTATTTTGAGAGAGAATGCAATAATATAAGTAGTTGCCAATAAGGTAAGTGAAACTATTAAAGTATTTCTTCTGGCAATTTAAACTGTCAAGAAATTCACATGCTAGGCTGTTAAAAAACACTAAACAGAACAAACCAAAGCCATGACATTAAAAAGCAATCATTAATAATAAAGATCACTACCAATTAATGTAAAAAAATCCAAATAGACTACTTTTTACCACCAAAATACAATCCAAATATATTTTAGAATGGATGAGAACAATAACAAAGGATAAAAGCCTCCTAATACCAAAATATATAATGGCATATTGGAATCTTTGCAAATAATGTAAGATTAGAAGAAGAATTAAATTTTATAAAGAATGAATGAAAACCTATGAGGAACATGATCTGATGATGGTTGCACCCTCTCCAAAGCAACAACTTGTCCACCAAAATCTGCCTTAAATTTATTTACAGCTCGAATCATCTCAGCAGCAGGTCTCTATATAGTAAGTCAGAAATAACGAGTAATAAGTTTATTTAACTAACAAATATTCATACAATTATTCTCCCAAGAAAATCATATTAAAGTTACAAAGTTGCTATAAGCACTTGTCTAAGACTGAGAGTCATATGTCTTGCAGTTGATTCAAAGATCATAGAAAACCATCACATTTCATAGCGCTACTGTATTTGTAGCATTTAAATAAACACTAAAGAATATTAAAGCTCTAGGAATAATCCTAAAAAAGAATAGACAGAAATATTAGTATATAATAGCATATGGCCTATTCATTTCATGATTCTCATGAAAGAACACCAAACATCTAAAATATTCATCATATTCATTTATGCTTTAGGAAAAAAAAAAAGTATTTCTGATTACTTTAAGAAGACAAAGTAAAAAAAAAAGGTATTCATCATATTCATTCTTCCGCATATCGCCAAGGTAAAACTCCAATCCTAATTGAAAAATAACACAAACAACATATATACAACTGTACGTAAATTTTGTCCAGCCTCAAATAGGACAAAGTTTACAAACACTTCTTTTATGTATCGTTTGTATTGTTCTCCGATTAGAATTAAAGATTCTTCTCAATAATACGCACTGATATTTACTACAAACCTTTGTTCACGTATTAACAACGTGAAACTCCAATTCTAACTAATAAGTACAAGCAACCGTATGCAAGTTGTGTACTATCACAAAAACCTTGACATTGCTGTCAATATCAAACTCACATACCATTTTTTACATGACAAACTTAGATATAGAATCAAATGTACAGTTCCATTCCACCTCGTAATTTACTTAAAAAAAAATATTTCATCAAACGTCAAACTTCAAAATCGATTGAAAAACAACACCGTGAATACAGTAAGAACAAATTGAAGTACACATTACTCCTCTCAAATCAGAATTATACACAACCCAATCCAAAGAAACATTTTACGATTCTTATTTAAATTTTAAGGACAGTGATAAATTAAAGCGAGGAAAGAGACCTTGTAGACGCACTCGGAGAGGACCATGCAGCAGAGGAGGTCCTGCAAATCGGAGACGGAGTCCGCCTTGAGGGCGCGGCAGAGGTTGGTGAGGCGGTGGTACTCCTCCTGGATCCGCTTCTTGTGCTCACGGTGGTAGGCCCACGGCCACTTCATCCGCCACTGGAGTGGGCCCCACGACACCTTGTCCTTCAGGCCCAACAGCTTCTCCCGCTGGTCCTTGATCCATGGCTCCACGCGGTTCTGTATGAACTCCATAACAGCCCTAACCAGACTCACTCCAAGAAGAGACGCAACAACGCGTTGCGTTTGTGTTGTGTGGTGTGGGAGGGAACTACAAGAACCAAATGGAGTCACTGATACGCTATTGCAGAATTTTATTTTCACTACTATTGATTTAAATAAACTCTTTCACAATTTATCGCAAAATATTTCATAATATAAAAGAAAATTAATGAATCATAAAATTCGGACAGATTATTTTACCCAAGTGAAAAATTACTTAAACTTGTTTCAGCTGTATAATTAAACAAGTGAAAATTATTAAAACTATGTTAACTACTATTTTACCAAGAATATTTAATGTACTTGTTATGATTTTATTTGTAACAATCAATTACCTAATCACCCAAAATTAAGGAAAACAGTTAGATTCGATAATAACAATGATTCGAAAGATTGATTAAATCAGATGATTCTCACTATTAATAGTTATTTAGCAGCTAAAGATTTTCCTTACTGTTAACATAATATCTCTTTTTTTATAGTATTTTATTCTAAAGATAGTTAATGTGAAATTATTAAGAATTGGATTTTGTAAGAAAACATTTTTTTTTTACTTGTGTTTGATAACAAAAACAGAATGTGATAAAAATGATATGAAATTCTTGTATTTTTGGGAGAAAATAAAATGTTATTGTGTTGATTTGATTTGATGTGGAAAAAACGAAAAGGAATAAGCGAGAGAATATCCACTATATTTTCTTTAGAAGTTGCATCCATCTATTGAAATATTCTTGTAGGGTTGCATTCATTCTTGTAAAAATAAAAATTGGGGAAAATAGTTTTCGTATCTGATGAGAATATTTGAGTTCAGCATTTGTGAATCTTTTCTAATGAAGGTTTTTTATTGCAAATTTTCTTCAACAAATAAGTATCTAATTATTGAATTTAGAGTGACATGATAAACAGATAATTATATCTTTTTGGAATGTAATTATGAAAAGGAAGTACTCACCGTGAAAAAAGTTATATTGTTATTATTATTAACTATAATATTCTATTATTAGAAGAAGCCGTTAAGTAATTGTTTAATATGGTGGTGCACAAATATTTTTCTTTTTATTATTATTAAGATTCAATCATCCTTTTACTTATACTTTCTTTTTGTTAAATTGTAAGAAAAATCATTTATGAACCACCTCTTTTTAAACATTTACTAAATATATCTTTTAATAATCAATTGTATCAATTACAATATAGGAAAAGTATTAGGAAAATCTTTCAAATGCTTGTACTTAAATTTTTTTCTTTTCACTTTTTTTTTAATACCCATTCTCAAGTTGCATCACCGTTTTATTTTGGAGTTTTATGGAATTTTATCATTGTATTTTTTTTTCACAAGTCTTCTCTACTTGAGTTTTCATTAATGTTTATGCGTTAATGGTTCATTTTGGAGTTTTTATGGAATTTTATCATTGTCTTTTTTTCACAAGCCTTTTCTACTTGAGTTTTCATTAATGTTCATGCTCCTATCATGACTCACTTTCTTTAGGTTTTTTGTCATTTAATTAATTATTTCTTTGTTATGCATTGTTGTTTTAGTAGCTCCTGAGATGGAAAATGGTTAACTTGCCATTTTTTCTCCTTAATCGGTTGTATTCTTTTTTTGTTATATTGTCTTTTTTCGGTTTTTGTTCTTTTTCTCTTTATTTGGCGCAAATGCTATGTATGATTAAAACTGATGAAGAATACTTGAAATACTTTGCATTAATTGTTTTCATGTTACTTAAAAGGTTAACATTTAGATTTTACTTTGTTAGTTTGTTATTATGCTTCATTGTTGACGTGTCATTATGATATAGGACTATTTCCCGAACTTCAAGTGGTAAGAACAAATTTTCTTCAATAAGGAGAGTATGATAGAAAACTATCTCCTGAACATATATAAGAAGAACTTGAGGAAAAACATTTACAATTCAAAGGATATATGACAAGGTCAAAGATCAAAACATGTCTCCTTGAAGCTTATAATGTTCCATGAAGAAGAGAACTTAAAGAACATGAAAATCATAAGCACAATTGAAGAATAACTTAGGAAATTAAATAAATTGTAATCTCATTTTAATTTTGCAAAATGTTAGATTTGTTGGGCGAATAAATCTTGCTAGGGCGAGCCAGTTTGTGTTTGCTTGGTAAGCGAGCCTCACTAGACAAAAGTTTGCATTTGTAATTTTCGTTTTCTTTTATTTCTATGTGTTTTGGGCTTTGAGCTTTCTTTTAGGGTTTATAGGTTTTTTTAAACTTATGTACCTATATATAGTGGTACCAAAAAATGTAAATACTTTTGAATCATATTATATATATATATATATATATATATATATATATATATATATATATATATATTTTCATTCTTTGAGAGAGGATTGTCTTGGTCCTTGGATTAGAACTCTCATTTTTATCAAAGATTAACATCTTTTTTGGCGAATCTTCACTTGACTTATCAATTTGCTAACTTGTGGTGTCTCTCATTATTGTCTTATTTTGCATTCTTCTCTGATTTATTTTCATTGTGCCTCTTGAGGATTCAAATTCAGAAAGGGTTGTACTTTTTCTTAGATAGGATCATATCACACTATTTTTGTCCTACTTAAATGTTTCGACGTTTTTTGAGTGTACTTTGATTGTACTATGATTCCATATGTGTTTCAACTTTTCCATATATGTGTACTTTTGTTTAAACATTATAACATCAACTTAATTTTGCTCTAATTTATAGGGGGTTAGATTTCACAAAAAAAAAATTGTTGCATTTTGTTCTAGGATGCTTATCTCTCAATGTTAGGTTTGTTTTCAATATTTTAAGTTCAACTTTATTTTGCTTTGATCTTATATATGAATACCTTTCACTATAGTTTTGTGTTTTTGTTTTGCTTACACTTAAAACCATGATCAAAGTTATAAAGTTGTTATAAGCACTTGTCAAATAACTTAGAATCACTTTATGATAAATTCTCAAATATTTGTAATAATATGTCAAAATAAGTTCTTAATAAATTAAATTCAATGAAAGCTTTGAACTTCTTTATTTTTGATATGTTAAATGACGAGTTAATCAATCAATTTCACTAGTAAATGACGAAGTTTTAATTCATTAAAACAAACATATTAAAATCTATATAACATTGTCATTTCTAAACCATTTAACATGAGATCAAAGCCATACATGAGATTAAACTCATACATGAGATTAAAGCCAAAGTTTCTGAAATCTTTTCTATTAGTGAGTGAGAGTTTAAAGTAAGTTTAAAATTGTTCTTGAAGTCTTTTTTTTTCAAATTTTGTATTCAATATTGTATTTGAAAGGAAGCGTGGAGTTTCACTTAATTATTTTCTATTGTGCTAAGTTTTATACAACTAACATTGTTTCATTTTTTCAATTCAATTTGTGTCTTCAAATTGTCTTCAGATAAGGTTTTTAAGTATTGTATTGAAATAAGGTGTTACTAGGTGTGTAAAATAATCTTATAAGGTTTAAGATTTGGTTTCTTAAGTTGTTTAAACGCTCATTATTTTAGTTGTATGCATGTAAAAACTCTGATATTTTAGTATGAACTTTATTGGTATGATTGAGCAATTGACTGTAGCTTTTGGATAAAAGTGAACCAATATAAAAATTTGGTGTATACATATTTCTTTATCTCCTTTTTTATTTTTTGTTCCTGACATTATATGATTTTTTTATATGCATAAAATTGAAAGCAACCAAATCATGTAATCAATGACACTAATAAGGACTATGCATTTTGTGAAAAATTGAGATAGTTAAATTCACCCTCAACCCAAGTAACATTTTAGACAAAATCATATCTTCATTGTTTGATGAATTTAATATGTATTAAATGTTGAGTGGGGAATACTACTTTATTTTATGGAGGTGAAAATATAGGTCGATTTACCTTATTTTGGCTTACACCATATTTCCTGAATTTAAATATCCAACTTATCTCACATATTTTCAAAGGCTATTTCTTCCTACACCCCTTTCTTTTCTTTCTACAACCTTATAGCCTAAAGTAAATGACTTAAATACTTTTAATTTAAAAATAATTGAAAACAAAAATATAAAAATTACTTTCCCGTTTTTTGACCTAGACGTTGCAAATTTTCTCTATACAAAGTTTCTCCACCTCTATAACCTCTATACACATAGTTTTTTCACCTTCATACACAATTCATCATCATTGTCGTCAAAAGTCATAGCTACCACTCGCACCACTGCACCTACCCATTGCACCTTATAAGCATTTCCATTCCAATGTTATGTATCTTCATCGCAAGGTTATGTACCTCAATTACCTTAAGACTCTCTTGGTTCGGTTGTCCTTGTTGTGCATCCCTAAGAGTGCAAGGTAAGTAGTTTTACTGTCTTTGACATTACTGGTTGCTAGTTGGGGTGGGTTTGACGTTACTGTTGTTGGTTGGGATGGGGTGGGTGTGTTCGTTGGAAACCATGTCTGTGATGCAATTTTTTTTTTAACTATGAACACATACTAAATTATGCAGTCCACCGCATCATTTCAAATCTGGAAGATTTTCGAATTGTACAATCTGGCACATACAAATACATATCGGGTTGTACAATCCGACAATCTTCTGAACCCGAAATGATGTGTCGAATTGTGCAATCCCGTATGTTAAAAATCCAAAAAGACATTACAAATTGTGTGATTCGATATGTGTAAATTTTTCATTATTTACTTAGCGAATTTTGTTTATAAATGTGTTGTCTAATATGTAGATGGTGAGGACAAGAGGAAGTTTATCTCAAGGAGGTGGTAGATAGAGGCCTATTGTGATGACATAATTTTATTTTATTATTTTTATTTTCTATGATATACTTATAAAAATTTGACACATAATTCTACAATAGCATATAACATACATAAAATATTCACATATAAATATATTTATATATTTTACAGTACAATACGTATTTTATATTTACATCATTTGGTACATATTATATTTTCTATACCAGAAGAGAAAGGGGTATTATTTATTTACAGTCCCCCCTCATGTACTAGCCTCCAAGCATTTGGAGGAAAGATGTTATGAATAAGATTCACTTGGACTATTTAAGTAAAAAGTAACAATGATAATTGGTGCATTTGGTGCATAGAGGAAGGTGATAGAATTTTATGTTCCCTGAACTATGACAAAGTTATTCACCGCATTTGTTTACCATGCATTTCCCAAGAAGACCGCCACAATGTTGGCGAAGAAGGGGCTAGGCATATTAGGAGCACCCACCTATGATGAAATTATAAGATTTTGTTTTTTTATACACAATCACAAAATAGGGAAGTGAGACAAATATCATATAAATTACAACATATATTAATAAATAAAATAAAATGAAAACTCTTTCAAGTCCATAAAACTTTAATTTTTATCATACTTTATAAAAAATTATATTAATTTTGTAGTGATTAGACAAAATAAATGAGTCTCATGGTCAACAAAGTAACCTAAGAACATATCATCTTGAGTAATACTAACTCGTTTAAATACCCAAGATCATACCTTCAACTACAAAAAATCAAATATTTATTTATCATAAATTTTATTTTGATATTAAACCATATAATTGTATAAATAAATAAATAAATGAGATCAATGCCTAATCGAAAATAAATATAATTAAATAAAGAGGACCAACACATGACTAGAGATAAATATAAATAAATAAATGAAAGTAAATATAAATTAAATAAACAGGATCAATGTACAATTATAGATGAATAGGAAAAAATAAATAAGAACAGGAAGTACATATAAATTAAAATGAGGTTAGGGACACCTCACACTTAAGGTAAATATAGAAATAAAAATAATTATGAATAAAGAAAAAGATAATAAAAGTAAAGGATAATGTTTTCTCCCCTTACTTTAGTTATTGTGGAAAATACACTAAGGTTGTATTGAGACTTTGATGATATATAAATTTTTCTTCTTCTTTCCTACTACATTCCCTCACTCTCTTTTATCTTTTTTTTTCACATCCCCTATTTAAATAGGTGAGGTAATCATTGCTTTTAATTCAAATTAAACTAGGCTTTGTGTTATGGTTTTTCATTTAATTACTTATGGATTACTTTTAAAAGATATTTTGTTTTCTTTTTATCATTATAGTAACTTCCTCATGTGAGTAGATGTCTTGTATCCTTAAATTAGTATTTATTAGTTTTTATTAACAATAAATAAAAATAATAATGGTTTACATGTATCGTAACTTGTAAGGACATATAAACCAATACGTTAGTATTAAGATTTTTCAAGCAATATTATTGTTATTTTTTATAGTTATTTTATATTACTTATTTTAGTAATTAATACTAACTGATATATATATATATATATATATATATATATATATATATATTAACAAAAAAAATATTTTATTGTAGTTCATATTATGTTATAAGTATTATAACTTATTTTATTATTTGAAATATATTATTTTATAGTAATATTTTCATTATAATTATTTTAATTGTAATTGTTTAATCAATTTTTGATCCCTGAATATTTATAATCATTATATTTATATGTTCATAATTTATTAGACTAAATATAATATAATATTATATATATATATATATATATATATATATATATATATAAATATATATATTATAAAATTTTATATATGAACGTATCGAAAATATTGTGATATAAATTTTGAGACTTACATTTACTACATTTGGTTGGTCGTAAGAAAGATCATGAAGAAGTTTGTTTGGGCTAATGCAGGTGGAGTTGATGCGTAGGGTGGATTTTCAGGTGGAGCTACTGATTGCTCCTTGTTAGTGAACTTTGCAAATCACGTTGCAGTCAAACTTTAGGAGGGTGAGGAGAGTAACAAAACCCCTATATTTAAGTTGTACATGTTTTTTACTATTAATCAATTGTCAGACTGAAAAAATATTGTGTTAAAAGCACTAGGAGGATTCAAGGTACTTTCTCATGGTCGTAAGCTGAATAAGCTAATGACACCTCATTCGCAAAGCTATAGTTGTTGATTTTAGATTGTTATCGTTGAACAACGTTCGATATAAATTTGTTGATAAAAATGTGATTTCAGCGTTTGTGGAAAGGTGGCAACAAGATACAAACACATTTCAATACAAATCCCCAATTTCTCAAACCCTAAGCTGCAACTCGTTCTACTTCAAGATCGACGCGTGTATGCACGTGGATCGGTGTTCTTGCCTCCACACGAAGTTGAGCATAAGCCCCACCAATTTTGCTCTCTAAACATGATAACTCCCAGCGTTGACACCCACGACCACCTATCAACCCTCGTAAGATCCAGAACCACTTTTGGGACCTTTATAAGGATCTCTTTGAGGAGTTCTCCAAGTACAGTGAAATTAAAAGCATAAAGTTTGCGACAACCTCGTTTTCTCGATTTTCATTACAATTGAACGTTGTCATTTCCAGGTGGGGAATGTATAAGTTTAGAGAGGAGGAGCTTGTTGCCAATGCTGTTAGGAACCTCACTGGAAGGTTTTATGTCAATTGTTTATATATTTTCTTTTGGTTCTTTGCAATTTCTCATTCATTCTGTAATTTTGAGGTGCATCAATGGACGCCAATGCCATTATGTCTCCTTAGTCTGAATATTGAGTTGGTTTGGTGGCTGGCATGGGTGTAGGATGTTTAATGTGTAACACAAAAAAGAGATTTCAGAACAATGTTGGGACCACCAAGAGTCGCAACAAGAGACTCGAGCACTAGTCTTGGATATTCTTTTATCAAGCATAGAAAATGGATGTGTTTATGTTAGTTTCAGAATTGGCATAAAATATATTTTTTTAACTGGCATAAAATGTATTTGCTGAACTAATGAGAGAAAAAGTAATTATAACAATTTTGTTCTATTTTTTGTAAAAGGAAAATTATGTTTTGAACTAGTTGCCCAGGTGAAAGTATTTGGTGGAAATGACTACAATCAACAATTTATTTTCCCTTTGAGAGAAAAAAAAGAAAAATTGTTGATCTAATAGTGTAGTTAGAACTAAAAATAAAAGTGCAAGTGAGATATTATAAAAATAAATAAATAAATAAAAGTATATATTTACAAATTTAAATAAAATCAAAATTCTAAACAAAAATAAATAAATAGACATCATAAATGATTAAGGGTGTATATTTGTATTTTTGTTTGAGGTCGAAACCCCTGTTAATTCTGCATAATTTTATGTCAAATGACTTTTTTTTATATTTTATTTGGTCCAAAACATTGATTAATTTTAAAACAATTTCAAAATATTTGTCCATTCAACTAGACTTTTCGTTTCATTAAAAGAAACTTACTTTTTTTTTAACTATAATCCAAACACACTATAAATAATTGTATGACACAGATCCTCAAATAACAATGTTATTGATTTGATAATGTATTGAAAAGCGTAGCAATCTATTATACAAGTAATAAAGGGATAAAAGTTAAGTATCCAATCTTATTATTAGATGCAATTGTATACTTTTACTTTTTGTTTTTTAAATAGAATTAAATACGTTTAACCATTTAAACAATTCCTACTTAGATAAAAAGGAGTCTACCTAAACTTATAGTAAAATGATGATATATACTAAAATAGACTAATATTTTAGAGGCTATATTTTAAAATCCTATAAATATAATCAAGAACAAAAATATTAAATGGGCTAACATTTAAAGTATTAAAGTAACTTTACACTCAACTAATGCTTATATTTATCTCAGCAGCACAATGACCGAAAAACATCATCTACAGCTCTGACCATCATGATTATCAATTTACTTTAACCTGAAGAAGAATTAACGATTTCATTAAATAATAATTTTATGAATAAACATCAAAGAATTAAAAACAGACAGCAAAAGCCGATAGCAATTAATCCGATTACTTTATAAAAGCAAACAATTTCAGAATCGGTAAAGGTCAGAAAAAAAAATTGAAGCACAATTCTTAGTGATATTATCGAGATTGGAGCAAAAGATACTGATTTAATTGAAAAGTTAATTTTGATGATTCATAAAGAAGGTATGACATGAGAAGCATAAAAGTTCTCGTGATCATAAGGTGACTTACTAAAACATTACTATAAAGGATCATAAGGTACGAGAGGATAGTTTATGTGTTGTACAAATTTTCACATAGTATTATTTTTAGTTTTCATTAGACAATTGTAGCTATTTTTCTTTGGTTTTGAGACTTTTACGTTATATTCTTGTGTTTCTTTTTTTTTTTTTAT
>Ga0214543_1001499_pt1 | contig 45160 bp, 23 predicted proteins | sample CNSS2metaG_FD_160094 | JGI IMG/M metagenome (GOLD analysis project Ga0214543, IMG submission 160094) | Root nodule microbial communities from cowpea collected in UCLA plant growth center, Los Angeles, California, USA - CNSS2 | ecosystem: Host-associated > Plants > Roots > Nodule | place: USA...
ATTCAGTCAAGTCGATCTCGACTGAAATTTTGTCGAGTCGACCTTAGCCCAAATTTGGTCACGTCGTCCCCGACCGAAATTCGTTCGAAAGTCATCCAAGTTCATCCCATGCTGAAATTTGGCCTCGTTTGCCTCGATAAAAAATCTGTCAAATTCTATGGTGTCAGCCCTATCGAAAATCTAATCCACATCAATTTTGGATCCAAATAATGGATGTGGATCCAAATTTGTGTCCATAGGGCTGACACCAAAGAATTTGACAGATTTGGCCGAATACTTCCAAATTTTTTCCAGGACCAACTGGGTCAAATCTCGATCGGGATCGACTTGACAGAATTTGGCCTAATTCGGCCAAATTTTGTACAGGGTCACGCCAACTCAATCAAATACAACTAAATTTGGGCTAGTCCGTCTCAACCTTTAACCTAACCGAACAAAAAATATAAAGTGAAAATTTGGATCGAATATTTTGGATTATTCATTTTGAAAATCTAGATTTCGAGAATGGATATCCAATCCATAAAATATATAAAATGTAGATTAGATTGATATCCAAATCCAATAAAATAGATTTTAAATGGATTTGATTTTTAATATAATGGATATTAAATGGATTGGATCATAGAAAAAATGGATTAGATCATAAAAATTGGATTTTTTGCCCACCCTTACTCATAGGATATTCTATATTCTACACAAGGAAAAATCTCATATCATTTATTTGAACACACCCTTAAGATCAATGGCATGTAGAGACATGCCTTGAACTCTAAAGAGTTACATGCAAACAAGTTTCTCTCACATGCAAGCATATCATCGAACAGGCTCAAAAGAAATATAGAAAATGAACTTATTATGATTCAAACTTTAACCGATTATCCTTTACACTAGAAGTCTTACCATCTACCTGGATCATCAAATAATATGAACAACTCAGTCAAACAAAGAAAGAGTAAAGAAATATGTTTAGACAGATGTTAACATTTATGAAATGAAACTTGGTTTTCTATGTCACTCCTACCCTTAATATTTTTCACAGATCATTACATTTTTACTATAAAAGAAAATCATTTAAATTTTAATATTTTGTAAATTGTTTTATTTTAATATAATTTTGCTTTTGAAATATTACTTTCCGTAAAAAACAATTCGTATATGCTATTGTATATTGAAACACCATCTTTCATTTCAAATTTTAAGTTGCTCATAATTTCAAACACTACTAAAAAAACTCATATTTCCTGTCAATTTGGTTTTAATTTTTTTTTTAAAGAAATACTTATAAATTTTGTTGAGAAAAAAAATTTGTAAGAAATTGCTATCAATTTTCTTACAAAATATTTCGTATAAAACATTTTTTGCAATAAATTTCATAGGAATATTTGCAAATTTTATAATTTTATAGAAAATGATTATCCATGAAGGAATTACCTGCTAATTAAAATTCTTAAAAAAATAGAAAAAAAAATATTTTCTTACAAAATTTTTAAACAAATTTACAAGAAAATTTTCATGTAATATGAGAATTTCTAATAGTGAAAATGTCCAATAAAGACATAGTCATACCATTGTTAGATCAAACCAACGAAGATTTATACTATGAAAAACACATTGAGAAAAATTAAAATTTAAGTGACTTTCAGCATAACATTTATTTCAATGAAAAAATAAATAATTTATTCCTTAGATACAAAGATAATAATTATGCTTCTGAAATAATCATATGATTTCCTTTTCAAAATTTAAATGTTATATATACATAATATGAATTTATTTTATATAAAAAAGTTATTGATGCACTATTTTTTATTGCACACACACAATAAAGAAAAACAAGATATTTTAACATAACAAACCAATAACATTACTAAGAGAATATACACTTATACCCTCTCCCCAACTCAAAAAGAATACATTCACCACTTCCACAAATAATCTTAACAACATAACTAAATAATAAAATTGTATAACATAATATACACTCACAAGTTTGTTCAAGCTCCTAAAGATTATTCATCAATTTTACACATTTTTTATCTAATTTTGTTTTTCTGTATGCCTTTTTCCATTGAGTAGGTGTCATCAAATCAGATTCACAATCATTAGTCCCAGTTATTACAAACTTGATGCTTCTAGTTACCATCACTTCCCTCAAAAGAGAACAATAGCTGATAAAAGTTCTTCAGCATATTTGATTGGTATCACTGTAACCGATTATCCTTTACACTAGAAGTCTTACGATCTACCTGGATCATCAAATAATATGAACAACTCAGTCAAAATTACAGACAAAATGCAAAGAAAGAGTAAAGAAATATGTTTAGACAAATGTTAACATTTATGAAATGAAACTTGGTTTTCTATGTCACTCCTACCCTTAATATATTTCAGATCATTACATTTTTACTATAAAAGAAAATCATTTAAATTTTAATATTTTGTAAATTGTTTTATTTTAATATATTTTTGCTTTTGAAATATTACTTTCCTTAAAAAACAATTCGTATATGCTATTGTATATTGAAACACCATCTTTCATTTCAAAAATTAAGTTGTTCATAATTTCAAACACTACTAAAAGAACTCATATTTCCTATCAATTTTGTTTTGAAATTTTTTTTGTAAAAAATACTTATAAATTTTGTTGAGAAAAAAAATTTATAAGAAATTGATATCAATTTTCTTACAAAATATTTCGTATAAAACATTTTTCGCAACAAATTTCGTAGAAAATACTTGCAAATTTTATAATTTTATAAAAAATGATTACCTATGAAAGAATTACCTGCTAATTAAAATTTTTAGAGAAAATGATAGAAAAAAAGTATTTTCTTGTAAATTTTTTTAACAAATTTACAAAAATAAATCTCATATAATATGAGAATTTCTAGTAGTGAAAATGTCATGAAGAAAGAGCATACCATTGTTAGATCAAACCAATAAAGATTTATACAAGGAACTTATTATATTTGTTCTTTAAGAATGTGGATCTCAACAACACAACCCAAAACCTACTATGACTATAAGAAAAATTCCATGAGTTAAAACACGAAAATTTTATTTTCTTCGTGAATAATCCTATATTAGCAACGTACAACCATAAATTGTTATGGTTATCTTTTATTTTTATTTTTTCTTTTAATTTTCAAACTGTGTTTCATTAAATGAAACTTAAAAAGAGAAGAATTATGAAAAACACATTGAGAAAAATTAAAATTTAAGTGACTTTCAGCATAACATTTATTTCAATGAAAAAATAAATAATTTATTCCTTAGATACAAAGATAATAATTATGCTTCTGAAATAATCATATGATTTCCTTTTCAAAATTTAAATGTTATATATACATAATATGAATTTATTTTATATAAAAAAGTTATTGATGCACTATTTTTTATTGCACACACACAATAAAGAAAAACAAGATATTTTAACATAACAAACCAATAACATTACTAAGAGAATATACACTTATACCCTCTCCCCAACTCAAAAAGAATACATTCACCACTTCCACAAATAATCTTAACAACATAACTAAATAATAAAATTGTATAACATAATATACACTCACAAGTTTGTTCAAGCTCCTAAAGATTATTCATCAATTTTACACATTTTTTATCTAATTTTGTTTTTCTGTATGCCTTTTTCCATTGAGTAGGTGTCATCAAATCAGATTCACAATCATTAGTCCCAGTTATTACAAACTTGATGCTTCTAGTTACCATCACTTCCTTCAAAAGAGAACCATGGCTGAAAAAAGTTCTTCAGCATATTTGATTGGTATCACTGTAACTGATCTATGTTTGTTTTCTTTTTTTCAACAAGGAATGGTTTGAACATCATGAGTAATCCAATTGCTTCAACTATGTTCAGGAAAAAGAACACCATGTGTGTGCCTGCAAATAAATGTACAACACTAAGCTCCTAGTAATATACTACAACTGGTAAAAGAATCAATGCCTTTAATAACTATCTTGACATCATATTTAGTGTATCTATAATCTGTCATATATGAAACAAAAACCAGAACAAATGAAATAGCTGATCATCGTACCTGGGAGGAATGAAGCATCCATTCGCTTTTGTGACCAAGTTAGTCTGCATTCACCATCATCATATCAGAAAATTGGAGATAGAAATGCTGAGAAATGAACTTTAAACCTAATTTGACTTCACAAACTAACTTGTAAGGTGAGGTTTGCATTCACATGTATACTCTAAATTGGTCTTATCTCTAGTGAATGTAGAACTTTCAACACGAAAGTATGTGGATTAGAAAAAAATATCTGCTAATGAAAAAATATTCAACTACTAAAGTGTCTAAGTGGATTTGGGGTAAGTTTGGACAAACTTCACTATAAATACTTTTAAAAGAGAAAAATACAAAGAAAAAATGAAGATATTATGGGAGGAATGAAAAAATAAGTGGAACAAAAGTTGAAGAAATCATAGGAAAACTTACACTGTACCACCTGTAGCAGGGCCAATAGCATTGAATAGAGACATGCCTGTCATAGCAATTCCATTAGCTGCACCTCTTTGGTGTTGTTCCTGTTTTCCAAATCAACATGTTATACATGCAACAATTCCATCAAAAACTACTCTCCGCAATTTCATATAATCAGAGGACATAGAATTATCCAAAATTTTACCACTGCTCGGTTTTGTAGAAGGAGCAAACCGGTTATAATGGTGATCTAAATCCGACAAAAGAGAGTAAAATCGGTCAAATTTGTAGAACACAGAAATTTTTAGTATATCCAGTCCTCAAAATCACTAATAAAGGATTGCAGAGGTGTACTTACAGACAGAACATTCTTTAGGATTGTAAAAATACTTAATACTATGTATAGTGCCAAGCCTGACAACAATGCTATGAAAGGGTAGCTTTGCAAAAGAGGTATTGATAATATCTGCATATGGGACCAAAGTAACAGAACACATTTCAAATAACAAAAAATGAAATGTTGAAATGACATAATTGCCAGAATCAGATGAAAACTCACAGAAGAGATCCGGGCAATAGAAACAGGTCCAGTAGCTTTTTCCACAGATGGATATATGGCAATTTGGTAAACGATAAGTGCAAGACCTGAACATTTGAGAAGTCACAGAGTAAAAGTTTTCACATCTCTGTGTCTGTCAAAATCAAAAGAAAAACACTTCCAAAATTTAAGTCCAACAGTAATAAGAATGTTTTGTTTGTTCCAGAGATGCACCTGATATTGAAAGAACATTACCAACATCATCAGTTGTAAAGTTTAAACCCCCAAGCCTTTGAGGACTAACAGCCCATAAGGAGAAAACCTAAAGAAACAAGGATGAATGAATGTTGTTCAGTCAGAAACACAGAAAAAAACAGGAAATATCCAAACAAGATGTATCATACCTCTAGACAAGTAATATCATGAAGTGAGAAGATGCAATATGGAATGATAGAAGACATTAAGGGCCAATTAAGGAAGAGGTTTTCGTTCTTTTGGATATTTTCATTGCCACCACCACTTCTTCCATTTTCTAAAGCATTGGCATCATCTATGGATTCATCACTACCATTGTGGTTGTGAAGTGTTTCCTGCAGGTATTTCAACAACTACATTAGCTAAGCTGAGAAAAACATAGAAGAAGGATTTTTCATGATATACAATGTCATCATTAAAATGTTAAAACAACATCCACAATACATAATCAAGAGGGTAAAACAAATCTTTACACACCGGAATCCAGATGCAGCCAATAGCTACTACAAATGCAAGTGCTGATATTACAAAACTGGGTAAGAAGTATGGGAACCTGCACAAACATTCATGTTTAGGAAAATGAAAATCAGAAACTTGAAAATTGAGACATGATAAAAGGGTAGAGAGAAAAATGAGACATGAAAATTGAATCCAAAATACTACTTACTTATCCCAAAAGGAATCCTTTGGAAATATATGAGGGTACTTTTCTACTGGCTGCAATGGAATTTTGTCCAAAGTATTAGAAAATGCAGATGAATACAGAATTTGAGGTGTCAAAATATCTGTTACAAACTAATATCTACCATATGGTTCAGATGAAGAAGAATACAAATAGTACCTGAGACAAATAGCCTCCCAATGCTGGACCAATAATTAAACCTACACCCCAAGCTGCACTTACCTAAACCCAAATCATAAATTCAAATAGCTAGTGTGCAAAATCAGTTCTAAGAACTATGTAGAATAGCTGGTGATGCTTACTGTTGAGAGTCCAAGAGCTTGGTGTTCTTCACGAAGAAGTTCAGTGACATAGGCCTGTTGAACAAGATAAATTTGCACAAATTTAAAATTGGTATCCAAGTACTTGTGGATGAAACATGAAATTGGTAACTGTTTGGAGTTAAGAATATGATACCTTCACTGGTCCAAGCAAACTATTTAAACATCCTAGAAGAAACCTCACGATAACAGCCATCCAAAAGCTTGTGCTAAGGGCAAATAGTGTGTTGAAAATGACGCTGAAATCAAGTAAGTAAGTATTGATGATTATTGGAAACTTCAAAGCAAAATATAAAGAAAGCTTGAAATTCATTTGCATATATACTTACACTGAAGTAATTCCTATAACTATAACAGGTTTTCGACCAATGCGATCAGCTATAGTTCCCCAAAATAAAGATGTCAAACATCTTCCAAGCATAAATGTAGAACCTGCAACATTTTGTATTATGCAGACATCACAAATAAATAGCCTACGAGAATTGAAGACTTCAAAAAATGGAAATACTAGAAGTAATCTTACCCATGTAACCAGCATAAGAACTAATATCAGCTTCTGTTTTCGCAATATTAAAATCCCTTACCTGGAAATAAATTTTCAATCATTGAGGACATGTGCACCAGCATAAAGTTAATCATTAATCAAAAACTTTTTTTCTTGAGTAATTCATAACAAATAACAAAACCATAATAACAAATCATAGTTTACATCGAGTGAGAATGTTACAGTAAACCAGTAATGATGGTTAAACTCACCATGAAATAAACGAAAGGAAAGAGAGATGATATTGGCAATGCTGTACAGAACAGAAGAAAGTGAGATTAGCAACTGATTCGGGTGACAAAAATTGACAACATTAAAACACTGATTTGTTTTCTTCAAGAAAAGAAAAAGGATGAACCGAAGTTTTTCCTGTTTTAGCAACACAACACACAAAATTTCTGTCAAGAAAACTGTTGGATTTGAATCAATAATAATAAAAGATAATAACTTGATAAAGAAAGATACAGTATAATTAGTATACACATAAAGTTCTTTTATGTACAGAACCTAAGAAACAGAAACGGAATAATAACAGAAAAATCGTTTAACACAGTTAAGCTAAACATCATTTAATAAGTGCGTTAGAATAAGCTCCAGTAATAGATGTTTTTGTCTTGTGTTGTTTTCAATAAAGGAATGAGTTGAGAGGAATGAAGAAAAAGCAGAAGCAAGTTTTGCAATAATGGTGGAAAGAGAGTGAAATGGTTACAAGCACAGAGCACGAGCATCCACACGATGAAAAGCTTTGTGAAGAGTACAAAATGTCCCTCACTCAACTCTTTGGATTCATCCACTTTACAACCGGGGCAGTTCTTGTAGTACTTCTTCTTCTTCTCCAACAATGGTTGTTCAACGTTCTCTTCTTCCATGTTTCTGAGAGAACCCCACCACTTGTTTCTCTGTGCTCCCTTTTTCCTACACATTTACATGCATGCATCATTCAAACCCAGAAAAGATCATAGTATCGTAAAAGATGAGTCAAAGTCACTTTGTTATGAAGCACATAATGAAAAACAGACATCGGTTGGGGAAACGAACATACACACGACCAAAGGAGAAGACTCTCGGACTTTGTCGTAGGTTTGGCGGTGCAAGAATGAACAACCCAAATCCTCCTTTATCCTCTATAAATAACTTGGAGCTCTTATTATGCTAGTAAGAATTGTAATTTAGTTCAGAAAAAAAAAAAGTTTGAAAGTCTAAATAGTATATACTTTTGTTAGGAGGCTTACATCAACTAAAAGATAAAAACTAGTTTTTGAACATAATATAAGTGTTAAATATGTCTTTTTTCTTAAAAGTCAAAAAATTAAAATTAATCTTTTTAAAAACTTTGAATCAATTTAAAAAAATGTGTAAATTTAATTTTTATAACTAAATTATTTTAAATTTATTTAATATTTGAAATACGTTCTTTTTTTAACACTTAAATAAGAATATGTCAAACAATATAAACAACACAATTATTATCATAAAACGTATTTAAAATGTTAAATAAATTAAATAAAATCTTATTAAAACAATTAAATTTAAATATTTTTAAAGATAAAAAATTAAATTAGGTTAAAATTTCAAAATTTTAAAAATAAACTAATTTAAATTTTTACTTAAACTTAAAAAAGGAATAAAAAGTTTATTTAAACCTATAATAAATTTTTGTAAATCCTGATTTAGAAACTATATTTGTGAAGTTAAATTAAATTTAAAGATTTTTTTCTTAACTTGCATAACTTAAAATCATTAAATTTTAGTAGCGAGAGGAGGTATTGTTTTATGAGATTAGATTGAGTTTAAAGTTTATTTTTAGTCATGTCTTTAATTTTAAAATAAATTACAACACTTTTATGACTAAAATGTAATATTATAAAACATAATAATAATAATAATAATAATAATAATAATAATAATAATAATAATAATAACTTGTTAATAAAATGCAGATTATATATACAAATTATTTAGAAATTTTTTGAAGAGATAAGTTGTATTATATAACATGTTCCTTTCTCATTATAGGAGTACCATTATTGCACACATGGTTGAGAAATGGGTAAAGGGACAATGATCTATGAGAATGATAAAGTGACTTCATTTGCTTTTTTTTTTTTCTTTCTATTTGTTGTCACTTTTAAAGGACAAATTAATATGTTAGACTTTAATTATTAAAGAAGTAATAATTTTGACTATAAAAAAAAAAAATCAGCCGTTGAATATGGAAAGGAGACATTCAGTTGCAGCTTTATAAAAGTTTGTTTTATGAATTTTTAAATTTAAATTTGTTATGGAGAAAAAGGGTTGAGAAATCACTAAAAGCAATTAATTAGATTATTCAACAAACAATAAATATTTTGGGTTAATAGTGTAATTAAATAAGCTCTATTTTCGAATAAAATTGTCACTTACTTCAGTCGTACAATAAAATCATATCTTATTTGAGAGAAATAAGTTATTTAATATCATCTAATTACAAATTGTTATATGATTAATGGGTTGAGTTTTATAATAAATATAAAAGATCACACTATGGTTTGTAGTAATTAAAGGTTAATATAGAATTATTTTACATGGTTAGCGCATGAACACTATAATACCATTTTTATGTTTTTTCCTTTAAAATTTATAAAAAAAATATTGAAAAATTATTCTTTTAATTCTAAATTTTAAAGTGGACACCTAATGTGTACTCTAATCACATTTTTGTATTTCTAAAGTTCAGTTAAGTTTATTTAAGAATGTTAAGACTTCATCAAAACTTCCCAAAAAGAAAATATAAGTTTATATAAATTAGTTTTAGGAATTGAAATGTGAATTAAAATTCGAGTATATGAGATAAATAATTTATAAAAAAGAATTAACTTTATTATGTTAGCGATTTTGAATTGATAATTGTGTTATACTCTTTTTATATAAATATATTTATTCTTTATTGATTTTGAACTTTATATAGTGCTTTTCTTAAACGGAAAATCATCGGGTGTCATGTTTAATAAAAGTAGTATTATTTTTAAATTGTTTTCAATTAAGAAAAACATATTTTGAAAAGTTGGTATATACAAAATTGAATATTTAATAAAGAAATAAATGTTTTATTTTTTATGAAGTGAAAGTCATGTTCTATGTTACTTGATTGAATATTGGTCAATCAATTGTTGAAGCTTTGTATATATATTTTTTTTCATAAAAAACAAAGATGGGTAATCCATTTCTATCTCTTAGATGTGATGTTTTGCTTCTTTTACGAGAAGGAGGATAAAAAATCACATTCATGGTCCCCAAGATCATTTCATCCATGTAATACCCAACATTTTCTTCAAAATTTATTATCCTTTTGTTTTTATCATAAAGCATGATTAACCTGGTCAATAACATCTATTTCTCCTTCCTAATTTTCAAACCTCCACTTACCTATAGGACTATCAAAATAGGTTAAAATTGTTAGCTAACCTAATTCACTACGAATTTAAGTTGAATTAGATTAAAAATAAATTACAAATTTTATTATTGGTCAAAAATGGACCCGATCTATTAAGAACTCAACTCACCCAGATTAAACCTGTAGTGAACTGGATTAACTCACTAACCAGTCCATAAATTTTAAATATTAAATTATATTAAAAAAAGAAAATCCTAATGATGTTTCGTGATGCTTTTAGATGCTGGGTTTTGTTGGGGCTTTTAAATTATATTAAATTCAAATGGTGGATTTTGTTGGGACTTTTATTTTTTGGTTAAGTCCGCACTCATTTAAGTACACATCTAACCAAAATCCACATTTGGAAAGAGAAAATTCTTAGATGAATAACTTTATTTTCTATAAAAATTAGGTACATTTCATTTTATATTCTAATATATATATATATATATATATATATATATATAGAGAGAGAGAGAGAGAGAGAGAGAGAAAATATATGAATAAAATAAAATAATAAGTTTCTCTTGCAACATATATCTTATATATCTTATATCTTTACGATCTCTACAAATTTTTAACACTAATAATATTTCATATTGTAATATGACTCTTAAAATTTCATAAGTCCGCATCAAACTCTCAATATCAAAATGCGAACTTAAGCAAATAGAAAGCTTCTATATCCGGTATTTCATATTTACATGAGATGAGTAAATTTTGGACGGTCAAAATTAAATGCTAATTAATGTATACAAGACTTCCATTCAGGACTTATATGAAAAATTGTAAAATTTTTGGGGATTGAAGAAAAACAAAATTGTAATTTTATTTTAATTGAGTCAACCCAATTAACCCATCAACTCGTGGTAGGTCAGATCGTGTCGAATCAGGTGATCCGTTTTGACATATCTACTTACCTATTTTACCTCTAATAATAAACATTTAATTTGTGGGTGTGAATATTAAAAAAAATATATTTAAAATTTTGATAAAAATATTAGGTGATGTTAGGATAGTAAACATATGGTAGTGATAGTTCAACTTATATCTCTCGAGACGAATCCTAAAATATATTGGTAGTTTTCTTTTTTTCTTATATTAGTATTTACATATTTTTTGTTATAGATATTTTTATAACTTGTGGTTACATATGTTTGTCAATCCTTCTTTTATCCTTAGTTTGACCCTTAAGGTTCTTAGAGAAAAATAAACAGATAATGACAAATTATGGAGTTATAACATTTTTTTAGTTTAATATTCCTCTTTTTATTATTACTTTAGACTTGTTTCATATTAGTATCAATGTCCAATTTTTTTTTTATATAGTTATTTTGGATTTGGCGTCCGATTGTATATTAGTGAGCATAGATTTATTTTAGTATCTTTATGTTTTTATATTCGTTTTCTCCTTGTATACATTGCTTTCTATGCAATAGCATATAATTATTAAACTGCTTTTGTTGAAATATTAATCTTTATAATAATGTCTAGTATATAAAATTTTAATAAAAATTATGTCACTATTATTTCATGTGATCATAAAGGTATGTCCTGGTCGTTCTCATGATGTTTCTACGTGCAGATAGAGCATCTTGTGGAATTACGAGTGTTTGGTGCTCTTAGAGTTATTTGGGTCTATGGAGTTGTTTTGTCAGGTAAGGAAAGTTAGTTTTCGGTTGAATTGATCATTTTGATAGTTAATTGTGATGTGGTTTGTTGAGTGATGAGTTGTATGATGAACTGTTTGATATTTGACTGTGTTTTATCTTGATTTGGGGATAGGTTTGGATATGTGTTTTGAGTAATTGGGTATCAGTTTTGAACTCTCTAAAACCATTTGGAATAAAAAACACTAAAAGAGAAAGTGCCCAATTAGTCAAGTACACATAATCAATTTTTTTGCCAAATTGTTGTTCTTGATACACTATCGGGCGCCGTTACAATGTCGTCAAGTGCTAGGCCAATGACTTGGTCTCGTTGGATGCTACTTTTGAACCATTGGGGGCTAGAAGTCAATGGGTTCTAGTGGACCATCTGATCCTAAACACGCAAATCTTTGCTTTGATCGGTGGGATCTTTGTTTTGAAGTTTGTGGTTAGATAAATGATTTTCACTGTTTTGATGTACTTTGTGTATGTATATGAGATTGTAATTGATTGAGATGAAATTATTGATATGTGAAAATGAAAAGGAGATTAAGAATGTATATGATAAGATATGTTGATGAATGATTGTGGGTATGAAGATCTTGTGAAGACTTTATTATGATAATTGTAATTGGTGATAATGTGAGGGTATTCCTAGGGAGGGTGTTCCAAGGTATGGAATCCCATTAAATGCTTAAATCTTTAGGGTGTGTACTAAGGATAGAACTGTTACATCTTGAGGAGCTACTAGCCTTTCATACTCATGTAGAGAAGGATGATTAGGTAATGAGAGTGGCAATAAAAATGATATACCTTGTGTGTGGTAGCTCGGATATGTAGGTGTTCCACCACCACAAGTGCATAGTGTAACATCCACAAAATAAATAAATAAATAAAATTTAATACAATAATTCTATTAAACAATGTATTATATTATAAATATTTTTAAATTATTATTATTAGAAATAATAATGTATCTAATATCATAAATTGTGAACACATAACCTTTATAAGTATATAGGAAATCAAAACTAATTAACTAATACCAATATAATAATACTACAAAATTATATATAGGCTTAACAATATATAAATATATGTGTAGAGAACAAAATATATAAAAGAATGCAAGTAGAAACGAATAAAGGAAAACACTTAAAATGATTGGACTAATATTCAAACATTTATATATATAAAAGTTCTAAAGCAAATGGATAAACATAAAATTGAGTAACAAATATATAACGCAACGGTGAATAACGTCAGAAAACTATTAGTATATCTAATAAAAAATGAAGAAATTATAAGATAATGTAACATTTAATGACTTCCTGACATTAGCACGTGGATTCTATCCTTTCATTGTTAAAAGAAAAAAAAAATCTCTGAAAAATCCTTATCAAACTAAAATAGCAAAAATAAAGGAGATTAAATTCAATTTAAACAAATCCAATGATTACATTATCTTTTTCTTTTTATTATCATTTTATCTTTTCATAATTATTTTTATTTTTATATTTAGGGTTAAATATGTTTTTGGTCCCTTAACTTTTAGTAAATTTTGGAATTAGTCCATTTTGAAACTTTGAACCAATTTAGTCCTTCATCTTTTGAAATACGTGAATTTAGTCCTTTTAATCAAATTTTGCTAAGTTTATTTGACATTTCAAGTACGTTTCACAATAATATTTGACTTAACGTTAAAGCAAAAATGTGTCAAAGAGTATAAACAACTCAAATACAATCCTAAAATGCGTACGAAACATCAAATAAAGCTAACAAAATTTGATTAAAAGGACTAAATTCACGTATTCTGAAAGATGAAGGACTAAATTGGTCCAAAGTTTTAAAATGGACTAATTCCAAAATTCACTGAAAGTTAAGGGACCAAAAACATATTTAACCCTTATATTTATTTTAAGTGAGGTGTCCCTAACCTTATTTTAAATTATTTTTAGTTCTCATTGTTATTTATTTATTTATATTCATATCTATTCATGCACGGGTCCTAATTATTTAATTTATATTTACTCTCATTTATTTATTTATCTCTAGTTACGTACTGGTCCTCTTTATTCATTTTATTTATTTTTAGTTATGCATTAATCCTATTTATTTATTTATACAATTATATGATTTAATATCAAAATAAAAATTATGATAAATAAAGATTTGATTATTGTAGTTGGAAGTATAACCTTGGAAATTTAAATGAGTGGATATTACTCGAGATGAGATGTTCTTGGGTTACCTTGTTGGCCATGATCATTAATCCTGACTAGTCACTACAAAATTAATCAAAATCTTTATAAAATATGATAAAAACCTAGTTTCATGAATTTGAAAGAGTTTTTATTTTATTTTATTTTATTGAGATATGCTATATTTTGTGATATCTGTCTCACTTCCCTATTTTATGATTTTGTACAAAAAAAAATATTATAATCTCATCATAGATGGCTACCCCTAACATGTTTGACCCATTCCTTGTCAACATACATAGTAGCCGTATTTCTGGGAAATGTATGGCAAATCAATGCGTTAAATAGTTCGGCAACATTTAAAGGGACCGGAAATCCTACCATTACATTCCTAAATGCTCCAAATGCACCAGTTATCTTGGAAGGGCAGATTGAACTCACTTTTTATTTACCCCTAATAGTCCTTCTGAATCCTATCCGTAACCTTTTTTTCCCCACATGTTTAAAGGTTAACATATGAGGGGGAAATTGTAAATAAATAATATTTCTTTCTCTTCTAGTGTAGAAAATATAATATGTATCAAATGATGTAAATTTAAGATGCATATAGTACTGTAATATATATATATATATATATAAATATATGTATATGTGAATATTTTAAATATGTTATATGTTATTGTAAAATTATGTGTTAAATATTTTTTGTTTATAAGTATAATATAGAAAATAGTTGTAACATCCAAAAAAAAAAAGAAATTTGGTCATCAAACATAGCATCCCTAGTTCTACGCAAGTTGCACTTATTTGGATAAGTCGTGTTCTAGAGAGTATGATAAAATACATGTGTGTGATCTTGATCCCTTATGATAATTATAATAAAATTGGTTGTTTGTGAGGTATGATTGTTCTTGTATAATTAGCTTACCCTTGTACTTTTTGTCTTATGTCGTTTTCTTCTTTTGTGATGATTACCATTTTGGTGGGAGCAAATGAAATTGCAGGTTTAGAGGCACTTGTGGAGGGTGAAGAACTATCAGTTAGAGCAGGTAAAGGTTTCAAGGAGCTTTAGTAGTGATTAGTTTATATATAGAGCTTGTTGGTTTAGTTGTTTAGTTGGTTTGTATAAATGATATATTTTTATTGTCTTATCTTTTGTAAAACCATATTAATATACTTAGGGGTGACAAAACGGGTCAGTTCGGCCCGTTTTGGCCCGCCCCGCCCTTGGCCCGCAAAAAACGGGTCGGGTCGAGCTGGCCCGCCATTACGAAACAAATTGGATACTGCAACCCGCCCCTTCTCAGAACGGGCTGGCTTGCCACTTTTTTTTTTAATTTTTATTTAATTTTCTTTTAACTTTTTTATAGTTTTTGTTTATAATTTTATATATATATATATATATATATATATGTTTATATAATATAGAAAACTTATTTTTTTAATTATTTTTTATTTTTAAACATAAAAAAAAACAGGTTGGTGGGCTGGGGTGGGTGGCCCGCCAATTTGGCGAATTAGGCGATTCGAACCATAGCAGGTTGGCGGGTTAGAAACTTCAACCCAACCTGCCCTTTTCTTGGCGGGCTGACATGCCAATTCGATGGACCTGGCCCGCTTTGACATGGTTAAATATACTTTATACACTAGATGACCTATTTTGAATATTATAATGAAACATCTTATTTATTAGTTGGTTAAAATACTTCGTTGGTCCTCATTTTTGTACCAAAATCCCAATTTGGTCCTCGTATTTTTATTAATCTCAATTAGGTCCTCATTTTTGTAAATTAGTATCAATTAGGTCCTTTCTGTTAGTGTAGAACTAACACCGTTAAGTAGGTGCCATGTGTCAGCTCCTCATTTTTTTGAAAATTTTTAATTTTTTTAATTTTTTTTAATTTTTAAATTTTTTTAATTTAAAAAAAAATTATGCCAAGTGTCACATTTGTAGTGTGCCACGTGTCAATCTAGTATGGTGACACGTGTCAAATTATTGTATGAATCTCAATTTAGTCCTCATATTTGTTAACTTGATTTGATTTGAGTCCCACATTTTTTTAAAAATTTTCAACTTTAGATGCTCCAATTTAGACCAAATTTAAATTTTATATAATTGTAATGATGATACTTTTATTACAAGTGATATTTCTATTACATATTTTTAACAATATTTAATTTATTTAAATTTATATTTTACATTAAACTTTATTTAAATTTTATTTTAAAATTATAAATATATAGATTAATAGATTTATATTCGAAATATTTGTATAACATTCTATATCAACAATATTTTAGAGTTGGCTTAAAAATAATAATTTTATAAATTCAAATGTAAAATTTTAAAATAATTTTATAAAAAATTAAAATAAATATATTTAAAATTTTAATATTGAATACAATTAATATTATTAATATATTTAATAAAAATATCAATTTTAATAAAAATAATCATAACCTTATATAAAAGTAAAATTTGGTCTAAATTTGGAGCGCCTAAAATTGAAAATTTTTAAGAAAATTTGGGACTTAAATCAAATCAAATTAACAAATATGAGGACCAAATTGAGATTCATACAATAATCTGACACATGTCACCATATTAGATTGACACGTGGCACACTACAAACGTGACACGTGACATAAATATTTAAAAAAAAATTAAAAATTCAAAAAAAAAATTCAAAAAAGTTCAAAAAATTCAAAAAAACGAGGAGCTGACACATGGCACCTACTTAACGTGTTAGTTCTATACTAACGAAAATGATCTAATTGATACTAATTTACAAAAACGTGGACCTAATTGAGACTAATAAAAATACGAGAATCAAATTGAGATTTTGGTATAAAATGAGGACTAAGAGAGTATATTAACCTTATTAGTTTTAAGCTATTAAAAAGGAACGGTATAATATGTATATATATTTTTAGTCTTATTTATTTAGTATTATTTTCAAGTATTCAGTTGTTTGAGTAGTCAATTTTTTTATTAAGTGAAATTTATTTTATAAAAAAAATGTTAGAGAATTTGTTAACATTCCCATTATATAGTTATTTTATTTTTGGCGAGTGATTGTATATTAGTGAGCATACACTTATTTTATGTCATATATGTTTTTATTCGTTTTCTTCGTTGTATGTAATGCTCTCTAGCAATACTAATATTTAAAATCATGTCTAATATATAAACTTTTATAAAAAAGTATATCACTATTATTTTACACACTCTTTTTAAACCATGTATAAAACAGCTTACAATTATTATAATAAAACGAAAACCACTGGGCAGTTAACGACGAAAAGGTTCAGGAATATTAATACTATTTCACGTTTAATGGAATGATGATAGGTGAACCTACCCCACCCCAGGTCAAAATAGTTGCAGAGAAAAAACATTCCAACTTATATTATTTTTAAATACATTGTTTCTAAAGTTTAATTAAGTAACTTATTATAATGATGCAACTTGTTAACTCGATATTATTAATTAGTGAGCAACACTAAAATTAAGATTTTGGAGGAATTTAAAAACTTATAAAAACGTTGTAGATAGAAAATATTGGGAAACAATTATTCCTTAAAGCATGTCTTGTTGTTTGAGCATGGAGTCTCTGACATGTCTTAATGCTTGCACCGTGTACTGATATCATACACTGAATTGGTGCCAAATGCAACACTGAATCAGGAGATTCAGGGAATTTATTACACTAATAATACCCAACCAACCACAACACCACCATCTATAATTTTCCAGCTCAACAATAACCTTCCCATGAAGAAAGCATCAACTATGTTTCAGTTTTTTTTTTACATTTAATTATTTTACTTTAAATTTTAATACACAATTTTTTTTTTTAAATCTCATATTACATAATCGTAAAATAAAAATTATAATATATAATTGAAATAAAAGTTTATTCTAATAAGGATTTAGATTTATCTTAGAATCTCCTTTGATTTCTAGGTTCGGTATCTCCACATAAGTATTAGATTAGATATGATTTAATATATTTTTTTTCCTTTAAGTTTTAGTAAATTTTGAAATTAGTTTCTCTTCAAAATTTTGTATCAATTTAGTCATTTATATTTAAAAATGTGTAAATTTAGTCATTCTTATCAAATTTGGTTAAGTTTATTTAACATTTTAAACGCATTTTATGATAATATTTAAGTTAACATTAAAATAAAAATGTGTCAAACGGTGTAAACAATTCAAATACTATAATAAAATACACTTGAAACCTCGTATAAATTTAACAAAATTTGGTTAAAAAACTAAATTCACGTCTATTTAAATATAAATAACTAGATTAATTAAAATTTTTGAGAAACTAATTTCAGATTTCAGAACAAAAACATATTTAAAAACTCACATTTAAATTTAAACTTACTCTCTAAATCTATTTCAATAAAATAATATTATTTCTTAAAACTATAAATTATTCCATGTACATACAAACTAAGCTAAGCTCCTAGAAACAATAAATAAAAAGATGATGTCAAAATTCAGATGCATTAATTTGGTTCAACGTTTTTTTCAATTTTAACTTAACCATTCTGACAGATTATTAGGACTCGACACATTATACATACTATTCAGACAAGTCCACCACCTTACTCCTGACTCTAGTTGTAAACGCGTCGTGAGAAACCTCGTAGTTCATGTTCCATTTTTGTTTCGTGTACGTTTCTTTCCTCGGTCTCTGTTTCTTGTTTTCTCTTTTTTCCATTTTGTGCTTCAAAACAAACGCAGTGACTCGACATCGTTTCTGATAATCTTTTCTGGGTCTGAATGACTGATGCATGCAAAATGGTGTAGGAAAAAGGGAACAGAGTGAAACAAGTGGTGGGGTTATATCAGAAACATGGAAGGGGAGAATGTTGAAAAGCCATTGTTGGAGAGAAAGTACTACTACGAAAATTGCCCTGGTTGCAGAGTAGACAAAGCCAAAGAGTTGAGTGAGGGACAGGGTGTACCCTTTACGAATCTGTTCATAATATGGATGGTGGTGCTTTGTGCTTGTGAGCATTTCACTCTATTCTCAGTATCTTCATTTCTAAACCAGTTGCCTCTTCTATTTGCTTTTTACAAACTGTTGTGAGTAATGAAAAAAAAGTAAATTTTTGTTTTTCTATAACAGTTTAAGAGGAATTAAGGCCATTTTTTAGAAATGCATTAAAAAATCAGTATAATGCATCAAAAAGAAGTAGTCATAATTTTTCAAAACAATATAACCAATTTCAAAAGATAATTTTTCTTTCTTTCTGTTTCACTTTTCTCTGTACCCTTTTTGATGGAAGTTTAACAGTTTCCTTTTTTCTGTCTTTCTCCATTAGTTAGTTGAAACTGCATCTTCTCTGATGTCACTTTAATTTGTTCTGTACAGCTATGCCTATATCATCTCTCTTTTCATACCTCTATTTCATGGTGAGTTTAACTATCTACTGGGTTTATGTTGTTGCCTTTTCATTATTACAAAAGACTTGATCATGTGTATACTTTGATTGTGACATAATCATGAAAGAATGAAGATAAGAAATGCTCATTCCAGATTAGTGAAATTTTGATGGTTTTAGGTGTATCTTGGTTCCATATATTCAATATTTTTAATGTAGAGTGATAGAATCAATTCAAAATTTCATATATGATTAATTATAATTAAATGTGAATCATCATATTAATTTTTATGAAACAATGAGATGTTAACAGAACCAGCCTCATTGTCAGCTTTTCAGTTATCTCAAAATAGTTGCTAAAAGACTCCTCAACATTCCTAATTCTTAAAAAGTAAACACAGACTGTTACAGTGTTCTATTTGATGAGTGGCCATTAGTCAAATCTGTTATGATTAGTAATCTTCATTCTCAACATAATGCAACATTTTTTTTCCAGGTAAGGGATTTCAATATTGCAAAAACAGAAGCTGATATCAGTTTTTATGCTGGTTATGTGGGTAAGATAGAGCCCTTGAAGTGTTTCCATCTTTTGAACTCTTCAACAATTCCTTCAAGATAATAATTAGTGATGCATGTATGAAAAAAAAATGTTACAGGTTCTGCTTTCATGTTTGGAAGATGTTTGACATCTGTTATATGGGGAATTATAGCTGATCGCTATGGTAGAAAGCCTGTTATAATGATAGGGATTATTGCAATGTAAGTATATCTGTCAAAAAATTGGATGTTGTTTCAAAGTTATATTTTTTCACCTTCTGAAATGATCAACGCTCACTCAATTTCAGTGTCATTTTCAACACACTGTTTGGCCTTAGTACGAGTTTTTGGATGGCAGTTCTCATGAGATTTCTTCTGGGATGCTTTAGTGGTTTGCTTGGACCAGTAACGGTATCATATTCTTAACTTCTAATAGTTAGAACTTTCATGTCGGAAGTAATTCAAATCTGAGACTAAGTTTCACATTAAATAAAAATGACAAAATTAAATGTCTTATAAGAAAAAAAAGACTGATATATTCATTGTCACGATGTTTTTGTTAAAAGTGGTGTCAATATCTTATATGGGTTAGACTCATCTGACATATAATTTGTCCCTTATGACATTCCCACAAATAGACCCATCACCCCAACATAGATACAAAATTTGAATGTGTATGCACTTGGATACATAGCTTGCTCGATCTCTTTCAAACTTCAATTTACATCTATTTGTCTAACTCCTCAATTTAACAGGCCTATGCTACTGAACTTTTTCGAGAAGAATACCAAGCTCTAGGAGTCTCAAGTGTAAAAGCATCATCAACTCTTTAATATTACTAACCCTTAGAACACCATTTCCACAACAATAATTCAAAGTGTGATTTATTTATTTTTAGGTTACTGCATCTTGGGGTGCAGGTTTAATCATTGGCCCAGCTTTGGGAGGTTATCTGGCTCAGGTTAACTTACTATCCATATTCTTTGCCATGTGGATTTTGTATATGTTCATAGAATTGATACGTGAAATTCTTGTTTAATTGAGGACTAGAATTTATTCTAACAACCATTTTCCATCTTGAAAAAATGTCATTGCAGCCTGTGGAGAAATATCCACATATGTTTCCAAAGGGTTCCTTTTGGGATAAGTAAGTTAACTTCTGCTTTTAATTTGATAAAGTAAAGTATTCAATTTTTCCTTTGTTTTGTCTTTCTATGATTTTACCCTCTAATGGTGATTTTTATTTGCAAAACCATGAATCATTCTGCAGGTTTCCTTACTTCTTCCCCAACTTTATAATATCTTTATTTGCATTTGTTGTAGCTGTTGGCTGTATTTGGATTCCGGTGTGTATCTCAGATTCTAACTTAAATCGATGTATCTATATATATGTTTTGTGACATTTAGTTCACAATTTTATGATGACAATTTATAATGCAGAACCATTTCTAGTAACAGTGTTTAAAATATATGCAGGAAACACTTCACAATCATGATTGTTGCAATGAATCCATAGACAGTGTTGAAGCTTTAGAAATTGGAAGCAGAGTGGTTGGAATAGAAAAGACAAATCAAAAGAAGGAGAAACTTCTCTTGAACTGGCCCTTAATGTCATCTATCATTATCTTTTGTGTTTTCTCCCTTCATGATGGTGCTTACCATGAGGTATATTCTCCTTTTGTTTTTAGTTTTCTTCTTTATCTATGCATTTTTAAGTGAACAACAACATTCGTTCATGTTTCCTTTAGGTTTTCTCGTTATGGACTGTGAGTCCTCAAACACTGGGGGGTTTGAACTTTACAACCAATGATGTTGGTAATGTTCTTTCAATATCAGGTACTTAAACAACAGAAAATGACAATATTTTTAGTCATATATTATGTTTCCATTTAACTTTACATCCTTAAAAATTTGATACTATGAATAGTTACTGACTTCAAAGATGTTCAGGTCTTGCAGTTATCGTTTACCAAATTACTCTGTATCCATTTGTGAGAAGAACTAGTGGACCTATTGGAATTGCCCGAATCTCAGGGGTTAGTTTTCATCAAATTGCTGCAATTATTTCATTTCCACGTTTCATATTTTGTTACTTTTAACATGTCATGTTACTTTGGAACCATATGCAGATACTAACCATACCACTTTTGCAAAGCTACACCTTCATTGGATCATTATCAGGCTTTGCACTACACACAGTGTTAAGTATTGCTTCAATTCTGAAGAACATTTTTGCTGTAAGTACACCTCTTTAATATCTTATTAGTGATTATGAGGGTTTAAATTGAATTTGATTCACTAAAACTTGACTGGTTCTAAGGTTTCTGCTATAAAACTTGACTGATTAATATTGTGCTCTTTCATTGGATTTAGGTGACCATTACAACTTGTTTGTTCCTTCTACAAAACCGAGCAGTGGTAAAGTTTCATTCTTTTACTTTCTGTGCAATGGTTGAGACCAGTTATGTGTTGATGATGACAATTTTCATTTGGGAAATAGGAACAACACCAAAGGGGTGCTGCTAATGGCATTTCTATAACAGGCTTGTCTCTTTTCAAAGCTTTTGGCCCTGCTGCAGGTGGTGCATTGTGAGTGTTCCTATGATTTATTCAGCTTTTTCTTTGATTTACAAGGATTATTTAACATGTCAGAAGATACTTTTTTTTTACACTAGCATTTTTGTTCAGGTATTTTCATATATGATATAATAATAAAAGAAGTTTGGTACATCTCCTGAATTTTGTGTTTCAATTTGATTACGTCAGTTTAGAAAATCTCATTTTGATCCTTTTTTGTCTAACTAAATTGGTACTTTAAATGGTTTTTTCGTCGACTTTAGATTCTTTATTAGTTTTTGTTTATTCTTCTTCTGTTGTGCTTTCAAAATTTACTGATAAACATTAATTTTAAAATTTTAAAATATATTAAAATTATTTTAAAAGTATTAAAATATTATGTTTTTAATGTTCGGTAGTAAAAAAAGACTCGACAGACAAACGGAGTCTCTTTTTTTTCCTAACTTTGAAGGGCATCTTTCGTAGTTGCCACTTGTCATCAAATTGACCAAGTTAGAAAGGTAAATCGATAAAAAAGATCATTTTGACCTGTGATATTTGAAGGCATCAAAAGGGCAACATTCTAAATAAAACCAAATTTCAATTAAAAACTTATATTTTAACATAAAGTAGAATGAAAATGATCTCTAATTTTCTGATATGATGATGGTGAATGCAGATTAACTTGGTCACAAAAGCGGATGGATGCTTCATTCCTCCCTGGTACGATGCTCCATAGTATGGTAGACAATAATATTAAGACTCTCATCTTTTGATTCATTCTCATTTTTTATTTTTTACATAATTTAGCTTGAATCATAGATTAATGTATTATTATTTTTTTTGAAAGAATTAATGACATACTAAACCATCTCAGAAAATAAAAAATGAGAGTAAAAAAATAAAAATTATAATATAATTTTCCTTAATTTATTTCACAATAGCCCTTAATAAATGTTTCGAATAAAATTAAAATAATCATGGAATAAAAAGGCTATTAAATCTAAAAAGGGTATTAATGTAGTGCAACCAAAGCTTCAACAAATTACTTAAAAGTGTAATTTAATTTTAGTTGATGTAAAGACAAATTTTATTTGTTTTCTATATAAAATGAAGAAGTTTATGGAAGATTTGATCTTAAGAAATTCATATTATTGATTTAGTTATTGTTGCACATGTAATTGCAGGCACCCAGATGGTGTTCTTTGTCCTGAACACCGTTGTAGCAGTTGGAACATTAATGACGTTCAAACCTTTCCTTGTCGAAAAGAGGACAAACTAAATGGATCGGTTACACTGATTCCAATCAATTTTGCTGAAGACATCATTCACATAATTTCTCTTTAAGATATTGTCAATCTTTTCTAAGAAACTGTTCTATCATAGGTAGCATCAAATTTTGCGTCATAAAATCTAGTTATTATCAAAGCTCATAATATAGTTGCCTTTTATTGCTTAGAAGACTTTTAGAGATTTTTTATTTTTTATATTTTTAATAAATAGGACAATTTTAACGAGAAGATTTGATCTATCAACAATAAATGATGAGACCATGTCGGCATGACATAAATACATTACATTGTTTTTTTGCCTTATGCATACTCTAAACTTATTTAAATGAAATCATGTCGGCATCACATAGATACATTATATTGTTTTTTTAAGTGACCAATTGTGAATTTTTTTAGTTATGTCTATCTGGATTTTACTTAATTTCCACTTATTGCATATATTTCAATTTTGATAAGTGTGTAAATTTAACTACCAAAATACATATCTACATTTAATAGATTAATTTCATTAAAAGAATATATCAAGTACATATACGTTTCTGTATAATTATTATATTTTAATTCTAAATACATTTGTTTGTAAAAAAAAAAAAAAGAAATTGTTAAATGAAGTCATCCTTTGATCACCATAACTTTGCTAAAGTAAGAAAAAGCATATGATTGGTAAAAATTGATTGTTCGATCAATTGAAACTTATCTATATTAAAAAAAAAAGTTCATCACTCAATTGACCAAATGGATATTCATCAAAACTCTAAAATTAATTCACATTGTGGGACAAAATCTGGTAATATAATGATCAAGTTAAGGTAAACTATGAAATGAAGGCTAAATATATATAAAAAAAAAAAACTTATGTCTGACAAAATATTATCATTATCATTAATATAATAAAAATCAGTATACATTATAATACAAACTAGCGTACACAAAGCGCTATCGCGCCTGCGTTATCTCGTATTTGTGTACACATTTTTTAAATATGAATGATCATATATTAGTAGATAATAATAGTGTAATGTTATTAAGTTAATATATAAAATAAATTTATATTTATTAAAAATAAAATGAAATTGATAGAGAAATTAATTGTTGATGAATAAAAAAAACAGTTTTATAGAAAATAAGTAAAAATAATCGTTAATTTTAAAAAAAATTAATAAATAATTATATTGTAAATTGACATTATAAAATTTGGACACAAAAAGAAGAATCCTCTTTATATATTGTTATAGATATAACTATAAAAAATCAAACATATTTAAAAAATTATCTTTAATTTATTTACATTTTTAATTCGAGAATAATTGAGTCAAATTGAATTTTTTTTAAAGAAATAATCACAAGAACAGAATATAAATCTGTCATAAATGATTTTTATTTCCAAAAAAAGTGTTATACAAAAAGTTTTAAAAATATAAGAATACTTAAACGGGTATAATTAGTATAAAAAATTACTTTTATATATATATATATATATATATATATATACATACATATATATATACATATATATATATATATATATATATATATATATGAGTTTTTATACTTCAAAGACATTAAAAAAGAATTGCATGACAACCAACAAAAACTTATCTTTTAGAAATATTAGCTAATATTTCACTCTTAAATAAATCAAGAAAAAATTACTCTTTTTCCTTCTTAGAAAATGAAATAATACAAGTGTAAAGTAGTAAAAACCGTACCTTCGATTTTTTTCCAGAAATGAAACAAACAAATGATAAATGAGAAGAAACAATAAATTTATACTTTATCATTAAAAAGATATAATAAATGATATGACAAAATATAAAAAATATCCTAATTTTCTTTTCCTCTGTCTTTCATAAAAAAAAAAAAAAAATCAAATCTCATCTCCGTCTCGTTTTTATAATTTATTTCTCTTTTATAAAGGTAGTGTTGAAGTATTTGGAATACTTCTGTTAGGGGTGGCCAGGACCGGTTAAAAAAAAAAACTCAATGTTTTTTAGTATTAATATATTTTTTATTAAATTAATTATAAAATCATTTTTAAAAAAAATTTAAAAAAATATAATATTACTAATATAGTTTTATTAAATTAAATATAAATTTATATTTAAGAATAAAATTTAATTCAATTTTATTAGTGTCTGTTAAGTTTTATTAGTATTAAAAATAATAATTAATGACTTAAAATCTTTTTTTAGTAAATTATAATTTGGTTAAAAGAATTATTAGTTATTTTTATTTTTTAATAATCAATCTCGATTCTATTTTAGTTTTTTATTTGGTTGTATTTTTTAGTAATCAATAAATATAAATATATATATATATATATATATTATAATTAAAAATGTTAATTGGTTTTTCATTTTTTAAACTTATAATTTTTTTAAGATATTTAATTCTGTCATCAATATTCAACAAATTATCATGTTTTAAAGATTTTTCAAAGTTTAAGCATTTTTCTTTCAAAAATGTACAATCTATTCAATTTTTTAACACTAAATATAAAACAAAAAACATTTTCATATATTTTAAATTGTTCAAATCTATTTTGAAGTGTGGTAATTATTTTATCTACAATATACAAAAAGTAATCGATTTTAAATGATTCTTGAAGAGATTTTATAATTTCATTCTAAACATTTTCATTAAATTGTTTCTTTTTGTATCTAATACATTTTTTACGAAACTTAGGTTTTATATCCATTTCAAAAGCAATTTTCTTGACAGAAATCAATGCATTTTCAAATCTATATTCTATGTAATTTTCATTTCAAGAAATGAAAATTGATTAATAGTTTCATCAATACACATATCTTTTGATTGTAAATTCTTAGTAACTGAGTTAACTGCAAATAAAATGTCATACCAAATATTCATGTATCTTCAACTTAGTACTAAGATTTCTCCGATCATTACTACCTTTGTTAGTTAGTTTACTTGTACAAGAAATAATATTAAATAATTTGTAATAAAAACAAAAGACTTTATCTAAATCTCTACAATAAATTAGCCATCTTTTTTTGTATTTCTCTCCATTAGACAATATTTGAATATAATTTAATGAAGAAAAGTGCCTAGAATGTATATCCTTAGGAAAATCTATATAATTGATTTTAATAGTACCATTTTTTACCAATAAACCTCTTAAATTTGTATAATATTCTTCCATTGGCTTGGATCATGTATATTTTTATCAAGAGTAGAATCATCATCTAGTCTCTTAATTTTCTCCTCGTTATCATGGGTTTGAGAATCAAAATTATCATCATCACTAATTACTTCTATTCCTCTATTGTTGTTTTCACCTATATCTACATTGAAATTATCTTGTTATTCAAAGAGCACTCACTTGTATTTTCTAATTCATTTTTCTTATCTATTTTTATAAATTTATTCATAGCTCCTTTTTGTGATGCATTTAAAGTCTTAATTCTTCTCTTTTTCTGGATTTTTGAATAGCTTGATTCAAATTTTCTATTTCACATATCTACATATTTTTAATGAAATAAAAAATTAGAATATATAAAACATTACTAAAGATAAGTATATAAAATGAATGAATTAAAACAATCAAACCTGGTTATGGTTGTCAAGAAAATAAACTCAATAGTAGACTTATAGTATCTTGAAGTCTCAAGTCTATTTCTCCTTCTCAAGTCTATTTCTCATTCTCAAGTCTCAACTTTTTCACAAACCTACTAATAAAAATAATTAAAAAAAAATTATTGTTCTTCTAAACTCAACAATAATTTTTTTTTCTCTAAACTTAAAGTATCTTTCTATAGAAAACTCAACTTTGAATTTTGCTCCAATTAATCTATTATGGACCAAATGGCTAAACCATAATCTAATTAATAGTTTTGTAAAAAAATTCCAGATCCTCGTTAAGATATATGCAAAAACCAAAATCCAACAAACAGAATAAAACACACTAACCAGAAATGATAAATGAAGAGAGGATAAAAAGATTGATACATATGGACAACATGAGACTCAAGAAATATAATCTGTCAACACACTAAAAAAAGAGGATTCTAGCATAAAAGAAAGTAAGGAGAGGCAAGAGAAGTCACAAACAAAAAGAAAATAGAATCAAACAAAATTGAATATAACATAATAAAGATAACCAATAATTCTTTTTTCTCATAAACAAAATTATAATTTATTAAAAATGTTATAATTCATTAAATATCATTTTTAATATTAATAAAAATTACAAAGTTCAAACATAAACTTATAATTAATTTAACAAAGCTACGTCAATAATAAAATATGTCTTTTTAAGTTTTTTTTTCTTAATCATAATTTTATAGGTATAATTAATTTAAAATAGAAACAGAGATAGAACATCATAGGAGCAGGGGCCTAGGACCTCCCAAATATTTTTGATGTTTTTCAAAATTATATATCTATTATTAAAAATTTTGAAAATTTTACAACTATAAATAGTATATTTTAGAAATTGATGGTAATTAAATTGTGTCTCTTTATTTCTTTTATAAAATACAATATTTAATGTTAATAAATAATAAAACATAAAATTCAATATAATAAAAAATAAAAAATATTTAGGTTTAATTACTCTTCTAGTGTTTTTATCTAAAAATATCAAATTACAACTAAAATATTAAGACTAAATTAAGACTAAAAAACTGGAAGACCAACTTACATTTTTAAAAATAGTAATTAAACCAAATATTTATCAAGATATTTTTTTATTTTCTTTTGTCATTGCCTTTTTAAGTCTTTACAAAATTGTACTCATCTCTCACTATCATATTTTTTTTAAGAAAAAATGAAGTTAGACACATACTCATTATGCTCTCATTTCTCATATGTTTCCTTCATTTCTCGAAGAAAAAAAATGTAACTCTCTCTTGTCTTACTTGATGAAATATTAGTTTAATAGTTATTAAAATTATTTTTGATCTCATGAGCCTTTTGTATACTTATTTTGTATGATTATAGAAGAAAAATAATAATGTATTATGTGTTTTTTTATAACTAATTTTTAATTATGACTTGATTATAATATATTTTTCTTTTAATACTTATGTCTCTTAATCTTTTACTAGATTATGATAAATTATTTTTTAATATATTTAAAAAAAAAGTATATCAATGAATAATAGAATAATGGATTCATTTTGTAGAAGTGATAAAAGGGAAGTTACACGTGAAGATGAAAACAAGTTAAATTATACTTCTTCACATCTTTTAAAGCATTTAAAGCATTATACTAATAATTCAATCTAACGATCTAACGAGATCCAATTGTTTTATAGAAGAGTCATATTGTAAAGCGTTGTACTAATAGTCCAATCAAATGATCAAAGAATTATATTATTCTGACCATTCCAAAACTCTTGGTCAAAATCCGCCATTATATAAAAACATTAATAATAACAAAAAAATGTTGAAACCTTTTTTTGGAGGCCTTACCCTTGTACCAATCCACACTCCTCTAATTTGAAAATTTACAACAAACAAATAATTTTTAATTATATGTAAAATACCATCTATCATAATTTTGAAATAAGAACACTTATAATTGTTATTAGAATAATTTATAACTATATATAAATAAGATTTTCTCTCATGTGTCCACAATTATTTATTTTTATTTTATTCTTTATAATATAATTATTATTTTTTTTAAAGACTAATAATTATTTTTATATATTTTCTATAAAATTATTCGAAAAAATATTTTTTTATTCATGAATCATTATTTTTTATTCTTTTTATCCATTTGTTTCACTTTGTTTTTAATAAACTAAATCCACTTTATATATTAAATTAAAAATATTACAATATTATCACTTATAAATATAATATTCTATATATTAAAAAATACATATATACAGACATTATGTATTTATGTTAGTATTCAAATAAAGATTTTTACTTTCTCAATCCATATATATCTAAAAAAAAAAAATCATCGCCAAGGTATCCTGTGAGAGATTGTGAGTGATCCTGTCGTTTCTTTAGCATTTTTTGTTCGATTTACAAGGATTATTATTTATTATTTCAAAAGAGAATACTGTTTATGACACTAGCATTTTATAAATAATTCCAAGTCATTTTCATTTATAAATAATTCCAAGTCATTTTCATTTATGATATATGATATATAGTAACACAGATTAAAATATTTCTTTGTGCCTTATACTTCATTCAAAGCTCCTTTATGATTTGTCAAATTTGTAAAATAAACATTTGCAAAATATATATGATTATATTTTAGGTTTGTGACAAACAATTTATATAATTATATAATGTTATTTTTAATCATTAATAACTTTCTGAATTTATTCAATCTTAATTATCAATAACTTTCTAAAATATAGCTTTAAATAATTAACTTCCTATCATATTTATATATCTTTTAAGAATTTATACTTTTATCAAATATATTACAGGAAATAAACATCCATTTAAAACTAAAAGAAAAACAAAAGTATATCATTCAAGAATTAGCAAGTGTGATGAATATAATTTCTCCTACACATCATAATACATCATCATGGTCATCCATGGTGTACCACCATAATTAATATATATATATATATATATATATATATATATATATATATATATTATTTTTTGTTGGTTCAAAATGTTCCACGTTAGAAAAGTAAGTGTAATCATTTGCCAACGTTTGGTGAATTCCGTATTCAAATTGGATTTTAACAGCAGAATTCAAACAGTCACCCACACGTTGCCTAATACGTTAAGATTATGACGCTTATAAAAATATTATATATCTAAAAACTTGATTAAAATTTTTAGTTTCATATAATAGGGAATTTTTGGTTGTGGTTTCAATTCTTATATTTTTTTTTCTAAAACAGAAGCTTTTATTCAGTGTTGAAAAACATTAAAACAAATTGAACCATTTAACATAAAAATGTTATCAATGGTGCGATTTTCTTGGTTCAATAGCCATAGTTAGAGGATCTAGACATTGCAACGAAATCACATATGTGAGAGGGTCTATCAATAATTCAAATATCAATTCTAAATTGATGAAACAAAAATGAAAGAGAAATGACATTGAAGGAAATAATTGGTGAATTCAAAATGTGTTGGACTTGAATGGCTAAATCAATAATAGATGGTGATTCAATGAAACAAATTTAAAGACGTAATAATATGCAACAAAATTAAAAACAAAAATTGGGTGAGAAATAGATGTCACTAGAAAGATCACTAGAAAGATCATCCATAACTCTTCAATCCACTATTTGGTAGATTTTAACGAGGTTGTTTGAATTCATAATATTTAAACTAACTTTTAACTTTTCTTGAGTATTTATTAATATATTTAACATTTTTTAGATTAAATTTATTAGAAAATAAATTTGAATCTAATTTATTTATAATTAATAAATATTTCGTGCATCCAAGTGGACATTGAAGACAACATGTTGACTTTTGATTGGAGTTCTATTGCAGGTGATATTAATTGTCCCGTGGTAAATATCAATTGGATCGGATCATAATTGAATCATGGCATTGACCTCTTACTCTCTTAGGTAAAAACAATTGCATCTTAACTAATAATGACTATAATTTCTGGCCTAGTGAGAGGCGTTTGATTCTGACAATTATTATCAGAACCAAGATTACGAGTTTAATTCTTGGTGGATAATTGTTAAGGGTGTGTCTCGTTAAAGTTGGAGTTATTTTTTAAGTTTATTGATGGAGGAAATTTAACTATAAACAAATGAATTTTTTTCATTAAAGATTAACATAAGTTAATGAACATTTTTATCCAACAATTTAATTAGTAGCAAACAAATCCTAATAAGGTTTTCTTATTTTGTAAGGACTTGTTCCAACCATTACATTTATATATGTTGCACATCAAAGGTATCAACATGGAGGCAAAAACTCGTTTGTTGTATCCGTAAGAAATCATTGTGTAAGCACGTTTTTCCTTATGTTGTGACATTTATGAGTCAAGAATTTAATAGTATACAACTTAGATTAGTATATGGATAATCATTAACTTTATTAGCCTTAATAAATAAAAAGTTATAAAAGATTCTACTTTTGTTTTGTTGTACTTTTTAGGTTAAAATCTACTTTCAAATATAAATTTTTTCAGTGTAATTTTTAACTTTCAAAAAGAATTAAGGAGGTGAAATAAAAAAGAAATGTAAGCAAGAAACTAATTAATGATTTAAGCAAAGAAAAAAGAAAATAAAAATAAAAAGTGAGGTTAGTATAAAGTGTGTGACAAAAAAGGAAAGTATGGCACAATAAGAGAAAGTATGACACTTTAAATTAATTTTAATTTTCGATATCGATTTAGGTTTGAATCCGATAAATAGCTATGTCTTGAGTTTGCAAATTATTTTAGAGATATAAAATTGAGAAAGAATTTCTCAATATTTAGTGTGTGAAACATTTTTTAGAGTCTCATCTTGATTGTAACTTCTCATTATTTGTATTTGCATTTACATTATTATATTTTTATTTATTTTAAATATCAAAATATTAGAAAAGCCTGTATTTGATGTAATTCAATGCTCAAGTTATCTTCTTTTTTTTCAGTTTCCTTTTTCTTTAGTTTCTTTCACTTTAAATAACTTTTTCTTCAACTTTTCCCTTTTTACAACACATAACCATACTATCCTCTTCAACTTCCTTTTTTTTTTCTTTGGTCAAACTCTTGAACACAAGAAAAGAAATTGCAGCCACTTGTTTCCTGCAATAAACAAAAAAAAAGAAAACATCACTATTCCAATTCACAAAAAATCAAACAAAAATACATAACCGTGAATGGAAATGACTTACATTTCACTGATTAGCATCTCCATAACTATGAGAAGTCAACAAACTTCTTTTACTTTCACATTGTACATGACTAATGATAATTATACATCTTTATTTTATATATATCTATTAAACATTTTTTTATATTTCTTTTTTTTATAGCATTATATATTCTATAAATTTATCACTTTAATTTCTTCTTGTGTTGATCATTATTTTTTTATGTACATGAATAAATTTTCTTTGTACAAAATGTTTCAAGAGATCAAACCTTGTATCCACCTATTAGCCATGGAATCTTTACTAATCATTATTTTATTATTATTTTTTCCTGAATAATCATGGTATTTTTATTTAATATCAAATAAATTAATAATATTAAAAAGAAGAATGATACTAATGTCAAAATTATGAAAGAAATTTCTAAGAAATAATAATTATGTCTGAGCATATGCTTTTATCCCTATAAATTTCAAATGCACATAACACAATCATATATTAATCTCTAATAAATCCATAATTTAATTCATATCAAAAAGAATTAATTGGAAGCATGTATATAATGTTATCTCTGTTAGGTTTATAGAGGAAAGTTTAATTGGGGAGAACAAATACCAATGAAACCTGATCCAATCACATAAGTCATTGATACCACTCTTAACCTAAAACCTTAAGACAATGAGTTTTTGGGTCTTTATCCTTATATAGTACTCTGTTTTTTCATTTCTAACCAATGTGGAACCTAGACTCATACTTAAATTCTTGATAGTCTCCTCAACAAATGAGATCCGTACACTTCATTTTATAGTTGTAAGGTTAAAATCCATATTTTAATAATTTTAATTTGGTCTCTCATCAAATCAAAATATTACCTTAGGATATTTATACAATAACCTTTTGTATCAGTGATATCTTATTTACAATATGTATGATCCAAAAATTTAAACAAATTATTGTTATTTAAACTATTGATAACTAATATATATAATTATTATAACAAAAATTAGTAAGTACTAGAAATAAAATAATGAGAACTACTTAAACTATTTTTTTCTCCTTTTATTATACACTTATTTTCTCTCTCTCTCTCTGTTTTTTTTTTTACTTTATAAAACATATTATTACAATTTTTATTTCTTACTGAACTTTTGGTGTTATGCTCATGAGTTTTTGTCATCTTTAACTATTACCCTAATAATAGTGAATTTATGTCCATGTTACTAAAGATAGTTAGTTTGTGATTTTTTTAGACTTATAAATGAACTATTTTCAACCTGTCCTTCTATTATATCTTAAAAAGAAAAAACTGGTAAATACTAATTTTAATACTTTAAAATATATTAAAAAAATTAATACATTACATCAATGTATTTTATAAAGTTCAGCCAGAAAAAAAAATACCAAAAAAGAACCCAACATAACATATGTTACTCATCAAAATAGTACATACATTAGATTGCTTGTGAATGATGGGAAACAACCAGGAAAAAGTAAATAACTAATAGAAGAGAAATCAGGTGAACCTACAAAGTTGTTCCACTTTTGGTAGGGTAGAACTTTAGAAGGAGCAAAATCAAACTTCAAAACTAGGGTGGGGTCCACCTCCCTACACCTTCTACCCTTCTGTCAGAAGAAAAAGCCATAAAAAAGTGTCATTTTCCATCGTTAAGTCATTCATGAACCTCATTTATTTACGAAATGCAGAAAAAAGAAGAAGCACCATTTAGGGTTCTTTCAAAATAAACTTCCTTGGCAATATTTGTTTTAAGACTCAGAGAACAAGTGTCAATATATCACTATCAACATAAATAAGAAACTTCAACAAAATATTAGAAAAAAAAGACCATAATTTTTATTTTTGGTTTCCTATTGAAGGTGACATAAATTTATTAGTGTTAGAATTTTTTTTTAGTAAACCACTCTTCAAAATACCCAACAGTCGTTACACAATGTGAAAGGAATTCTGGATTTATTTTTTTTAAAGAATAGATTATTTTTTAAAATTCCCATTAAAACATAGTTTTATTTGGTGGGTATTAGTTGACTATAGGAGAAAGGTGTAACATCAAGAAACTTTATTCATGGGTGGCTGCATGTTGTAGCCAAAGTTTCTCTTCTATTCGTCGTCTAGCATGTGTAATTATGAATATGCGGCCATGAAACATTTGGACATGCATGTATATATAAAAATAATTTATTATATATATATATATATATATATATATATATATATATGATTATTGATTGTGACTAATGAATAAAAGTTATAAGTATAGTGACTTTATAAGAATATAAATATTATTATTATAATTAATTATTTCTTTTTCGGTATTTTAACTTTATTTCTTATTTACTTTTCTTTTTTCTTCTTTTTATTCTTTTTCATTAAAGCAATAATTAATAATTTTTGTAAGTAATGAAAGCCAATGTTTGATAAATTACAAATTCTTAAATGAACAAGACATTATCGGCATAATCCTTTTTAAAAAGTTATGATTTAGTTTGTGTAGAAAGTCTCACAATAAGTACTGTTTTTATGTTTTTTAATATCTTTTATTTTTATTTTAGATATAAATTTGACACTAGCATATTGTGTTTGAATTAGGTGATGTAATAATATTCACAAAGACAGAAAAGAGAAATGAATAAGCGATTTGGATCAAGAGAAGAAGGGAGAAAGTGTGGTGAATGACCCTTTTAGCCTTAAAAAACGTAGGGGCGAATGACGACTTCTTGAGGAGTGATCTTCAAATCTAAGGTGAGAATCGATTCCCTTATGTATTTGAGTCGAACTTATCGAGTTTTATGAACATTTATGTGAAGAGAACTATTACACATTTTTTATGTATACTAGTTAATTGAATATATATATATATATATATAATGAAATACTAATGATATATTATATTTAATATTTTTTATTTTTTTAATATTATATATATATATATATATATATATATATATATATTATTATTATTCAGAAAATGTAATTGAATTTTTTTTTTCTACAAAGCCCTATTAATTTAAATATATTTTTCAATTTAATTTTTTGTTTTAATTTAAAATAAAAACTTCAATCTTATTTTAACATAATTTATACTATTTATATTTAAATTTATATAACATTATTCTCCAAGAGTTTCAAGAATAAAATATTAATCATCTAATTTGATCTATTAAAACATATTTTTTAAATCTATCTTACTGGTCACATCATCATGCACAAACTTCATACCCAAACATTCAAAATTTTTTATCTTAAATTCATTTGAATCATATAATTTTTTCTTTAATACATACAATCCACCTTCATATCCGAACAACAAAAGCAACAAACGTATTTTTATTATTAAATTATAGTATGCCAAAGAATCTATCTGTTTCCAGACAGACAAGATACAAAATTTTCATTTTTACAAAACTAAATTTGGAGCATACAAGGTATTCACTTACTTGGTTAAACATTTACCATTTTCTAAGAAAGATCAAAGATCAAACAAGTTCAACAAAGAACGTGTTTAAACCAAAAATTAAACATGTTATGCAAATTTTATTTCGAACCTTAACTAATCAAATTAGAGCCATAGCCATACGTATTTCACAGTCTCAGATTCGATATCACTTCAAAAATTAGGAACTAATCCGTGTTTGACAATTATGTTGTCTTCACTTCCGACATCATTTTGTTCTTATTCTTATCTTTGTCTTTCGATGTAAGACCCCTTTGTTTTGTTATTACTCATTTTCTCTTTTTTAATCACAGATATGATGTTAGATACGTAGATTGAATAGCTTCCCACCAAATAACGATTCTTTCTTATACAACTTTTCCACCTTCATCACTGCCCCCATTGCACATTTTTTTTCACTCTGACGTGTGCGATGATGCCACTAGTTTTGTTCGTCTACGGCTCTGGATTATTTGTCATGTGGCATCATATAACATGTGAGGGAGAACAGAGCCTGTGTTGTCATGTTCGTACTTTTGCATTATAGAAAGAATTGGTCCTAAGGTTTCTCCTTTGATTGGGTGCATGTATGTATGTTTGTTTCCTCAACCTTTCTGATTCTCCATTGTGTGCTTCAAAACAAAGTGGCTATCTTTTCTGATTATCTTTTCTGGGTTTGAATGATTGATGCATATAGAAGGAAAGAGGGAGCTGAGTGAAACAATATCACAAACATGAGAGAGGAGAACATGAAGCAGCCATTGTTGGGGAGAAAGAAGTACTACGAGAACTGCCCCGGTTGCAAAGTGGATCAAGACAAAGAGTTGAGTGAGGGACAAGGCGTACCCATTAGAAATCTTTTTATCATATGGATATTGGTGCTGTCTAATGGTAAACATTTCACTCAATTTTGAGCATTTTAACTTCTGGAAAAGTTGGTTGCTCCTGTTTCTGTGTTCTTGTTGGGGACTTTTGGGGTGTTTTGTGAGTGCAATGTTTGATAATGCTACTTCTACTGTTCTAACTTCTGACTAAATGTTTCAATTCTTTAACTTGGAGTTGACTGTGAAAGGGCCTTTCTCCTGGGAATGATCTAACTTTTTTGACTGCTCTTATATTCTTTTTCATCATTCAAACAAAGTTTGCCATAGGGGTTGCTAAAAGTTCAGCCAGGTAGGCATAAAATTTGGTGCTTATTCAAAACTGAAACTGAGTATAAAGTTGACACGTTACCTTAAAGTTAATATTAAGCTAAAACTGCAATAGTAGTGTTTTAACAATCAAGAAAAGGAACACCTTGGTGGTGACTGATTAAGTTGACATGATTATTTAATTTCTATCTTGAATGTGTGATGTTGTGTTGCTTGGCTAAAAAAAGCAGTGCCTTCTGATCCCGTGATATTTTGAAAGGAAGATCAACATTTGTTTCTCTGTTTTACCTGTTGGCATTATTCTGTTTCTCTTAGTCATTTGAAACCACTGAGTCTGATATGAATTTCTTCTGTCCTCTGCAGCACTGCCTATATCATCTCTCTTTCCATTCCTTTATTTCATGGTGAGTTTGGCGATCAATTGAACTCGATGTACATTTTGATCTTGTGACATTGTTGGAAGTTCTATGAATACATTTTCTTGAATGCTTAAACATCATTGTTGGAAGTTATATGAATACATTTACTTGAGTACTTGGAATATGGCAAAGTCCATTTTTAAGTGACCACCACTCAATAATGGAACATTTATTTTCAGGTAAGGGATTTTAATATTGCGGAAACAGAAGCTGATATTAGTTCTTATGCTGGATATATTGGTAAGATTACTTCTATCATTATCATTTTTTTGAAGTCTTCAACAATCCTTGCGAGTTACTTACAAGGGAGGCCTGTGTGATGAACATGTTGTAGGCTCTTCATTCATGCTTGGCAGATGTTTGACATCTGTATTATGGGGAGTTGTTGCTGATCGCTATGGTAGAAAGCCTGTAATGTTTACAGGGGTTGTGGTGGTGTAAGTATATCTATCAATGGATTGGTGCTTTCGGTAAGTTATTTGTTCAGCTTCCTATAATTCTCAGTGCTTACTTGATTTCAGAATCATTTTCAACACACTGTTTGGCCTTAGCACTAGTTTTTGGATGGCTCTTACTACAAGATTTCTTCTTGGAAGTTTAAATGGTATGCTTGGACCAGTGAAGGTATCATATTTTTAACACCAAATACTTAGCACTTTCATATATTTCATTCTCAATCTAGTTCAAACTTCCGTTTATACATGTCTGTTTGCTAACTCCTTTATTTAACAGGCCTATGCAACTGAAATCTTTCGAGATGAACACCATGCTCTAGGACTCTCAACAGTTAGCATCATCATCTCTTTTACACTATTACTTCTTAGAACTACATTTCCCCAATAATAATTCAAAGTGTGATTTGCTTTTAGGTCAGTGCAGCTTGGGGCACAGGTTTAATCATTGGCCCAGCATTGGGAGGCTATTTGGCTCAGGTACTCTGTATAATCTTTGCCATCTGGAGCATAACTATCTGATGCACCTGCATAAAAAGCCTTTAATTTTGCATATGCTGTAATATGAGTTTGTTTTTCAATTGAAAGACTTCTGGTTTATTCAGAAAGTCAATGCCTGAAATTCTGTATTTGATTGAGGAATAGAAATTCTTACAGTATGGTCTCATGCATGTTCTTTTTTTTACATTTTGCATTGATAAGTACTCAAGTTTCTGGGTGAGAGGGTAATGTGCACATATATCACATGTTTATCTAATACTTTGTGAAAATTTTCATTGTAGCCAGTCGAGAAGTACCCACATTTATTTACAAAGGGTTCCTTGTGGGATAAGTAAGTGGACTTTTGGATTCAATGTTCCTCTCTTCTTGGTCTTTTTATCATTTTATCCTTTTAATGACCTTCTGATTTTTATTTACCAAAAGCATATAAATCATTGTGCAGGTTTCCATACCTCTTGCCCAACCTTGTAATATCAGCAGTAGCATTCTTAGTAATTATTTGCTGCTTCTGGATTCCGGTATGTTTCTAAGGTTATTCATTGATTACATATGTTTCTATCTTCTTCATGTTTTGTGGCTTTTTAGTCTTGTAACAATTTTATGCTGACTTTTTATGTTGTTGAATCTTCACTGGCTCTATTGTCTAGTTTGTCTAACACATCAATATAATTGTTTAAAATATCTACAGGAAACACTTCACACCCATAATTGTAGTGATGAATCCATAGACGATGCAGAAGCTTTAGAAAATGGAAACAGTGAAGCTGGCAAAGACATGACAACCCAGAAGAATGAAAACCTCCTCCTGAATTGGCCATTGATGTCATCTATCATAATTTACTGTGTTTTCTCACTTCATGATATTGCTTATCAAGAGGTATCACTCATTGATCTTGATGATGTTACAAATGGTCTATGCATTTCCTTTGATATATGTTGTTTAGATTTTCCTGATTTTATTCTTTTTCTGCTTAACTGAACTACATTCATTCATCTTGCTTTCTTTAGGTTTTCTCTCTATGGAGTGTTAGTCCTCGAAAGTTGGGGGGTTTGAACTTCTCAACAAATGATGTTGGCAATGTTCTTTCAATAACAGGTGCATCTCTAGAACTTCTCAACAAATGATGTTGGCAATGTTCTTTGGCAATGCATACATGTTTCCTTCCTAACTTTTCATCTGCAAAGATTGCACACAAATTTTATGCATTTACATGAATTTTACTTCTGGGGGTTTTCTTATCTTGGTCTTGCTGAATGAATTGTACTGATTTGGATTGCCAAACTTTGGTCAAATAATGTTTAGAAATTTTTTCTTTTTTATTCTTTACTAGACCAAAATTTTCTAGTTACAACACCAAGATGCTATAACTTTGACTGCAAGGTTCTTATATCTTTCTCTTTACAAAAGAGGAAGCATGAAAGATAGGCTATTTTGTATGGTGAACAATTTGAAACAGTACTGAATTACATTAAAGTTTTTCCTATAGTTCTAAACTTCTACAAAATTGTCTGCATTTTGGGTTTGCGAGTGACAAAGATGTAGAAAAATTTTGCATTTAGTGTTGATCTTCATTGTCCTATTGTACAATTGATACTTTGTATAATTTACTTACTCACTTCTCCAATGTTCAGGTGCTGCACTTATCATTTACCAAATTTCGGTCTATCCATTTGTGGAAAGAGCTTGTGGACCTGTTGGAATTGCCCGCATTACAGGGGTTAGTTTTCATCAAATTGTAGCTATTATATCGTTTTTAACATTTCAATTTTTTGTTATTTGAAATACGTCCTATTGTGCAGATGTTATCAATACCTCTTTTGCAAAGCTACCCCTTCATAGCATTGTTGTCAGGTGTAGCACTAACCGTAGTCATAGTTATTGCTTCAATTCTAAAGAATATTCTGTCTGTAAGTGCACCTTTCTGTTTATTTAACTATTTACCAATGATTTTGAGTGTTTAAATTGATTCAGAAAAGTTTTTACATATCACAAATTTGACTGATTGTACTCTTTTTTGTTGGATGTAGGCCACCATTATAACTGGTTTGTTCCTCCTACAAAACCGAGCAGTGGTAAATTTTTGGATCATTACAATTTTTATTCAATAAACTGGTTGAGACTATTTGTTGATGACTTGACATATTCATTTGGAAAACAGGAGCAACACCAAAGAGGTGCAGCTAATGGCATTTCTATGACAGGCATGTCCCTATTCAAAGCTATTGGCCCTGCTACTGGTGGTGCAGTGTGAGTGTTCCTCTCATTGCTTCAGCTTATATTAGAATTACCTCTCAGTTCAAAAAAAATCTCAAATATACTTGCATGTTCATATACAGGTTTTTCCTAGGATCCATTCTAAGTTCCTTTATAATATGATTTTTGTTCGGAATAATTCAAGTATGAATCTAACTCTCACATTGAGTAGAAATGACAAATGACAAAAGTAAATATTATATAAGAAAAAAAACTCATAAATCTAATATGTTGAAGTTTTGGATTTAAATTAGTGTCAATCTTTACGTGAGTTGGACTGAAGTCACATTTATACAATCTCTCTCACATGAACCCTCTTGTAGAAAAAAACCATCATTTTTTTCATAGTGAACTAGATTGGAAGATAAAGGTAGCATGTTACCTGTCATGTCTCCTTTGACCCTTGTTGGCATAGAAAGATATTTAATAGAAATTACTGCACTCCACTTTGATGCATTAACAGATGACAAAGTTTTCATTAGTAGTTCTTAACTACACCCTTTCTTACCAAATTATCATACATTGAAATTATCTCTAATTTTCTTATATGATGATTGTGAATGCAGATTAACTTGGTCACAAAAGCGGATGGATGCTTCATTCCTCCCAGGTATGATGCTCAACTAATTTATTTCACAATAGCCCTTAATAACAGAAGTATTGTTTTTTTTAGTACTAATTATTTTAGGTCTCAAAATTCTTAATTTTGTTTTAGGTCTCTTAATCTCTTGAATTGTCCTTTTTAGTTAGACCATGATGTCATTGTAGTTGTCAAGAGCATTGGTTCTTTTTTCTAGGAGCTCACTTACTGATGTGCATTGATTTGACTGCAGGGACCAATATGGTGTTCTTTGTTCTGAACATAGTTGAAGCAATTGGAATAATGATGATGTTCAAACCATTCCTTGCTGAGAAGAAAAAAACACAGTCAGATCAGTTGCACTGATATCAATGATGATAATCAGATGCATGAGCTTTGTCATATTGAAGCTAAATTAATGGAACCAATTCAATTTGTAACTTGCCTTACATGGTTAGGAGAAAGATAGGGAAGTGTATAGGGAAATGCCAATTAAGCCTTACACCCCTTTTTTTTTTCAATTGTTTCAATGTAGTATATACTATATAATATACTTCTTTTACTAGTATTGTAACCATGCAATTATATATTACTCATATCATTTGTAAGGAAAAAAATAAATTCAAATGAATTAAGGAAATCATGCATTAAATTTTGTAATCTCTTTGTATTCTTTTTCTAGAATTTTAGTTTTTAATATCGTTGATATAATAAATAAAGTCAAACTGTGAGATCCCATTTTTTCCCTTTTTCCTTTTCTTCTTCTTCTTCTTCTTTCCCTTTACTCTCTCTATACCTCTGCTGCCACTCTCACAAAATAACACTTTCCACTCCACCTTTTCCATTTCTGTTTTCTCTGCCCTCTCTCTAAACCAGTGAATTCGAGCTACCATTCTAATCCACTCTCCAATTCTGCAGCAGCAAACGAACCTGGAATTAGGGCAGAAACATTTCCCATAATTGAATCTCTTCCTCATCCATGTAAGTTAACTCCAGTTTCCCAATTCTCTTCAATTTTGAATTTTGGAGGTCCATTCTTGCTAAGTCAAATTAGGATCATATTCTCACTTTGTGAACCTGTATTTCAACTCTCTAGGTTGTGCTTTTGAGGTGCTCGCTGTTGAAAAGGATTCTTGCTAGTGAGTGATTTCTAGAGGTAAGGGAAGCTGACTGTTTTGCTTAAAAATTTTGTATAGAATTATCCATGATGCCTTTAATTGCATGAATTTGTGTTTATTCAATGTTTGGATCACCAAATTGTGCTGAATTGGGGTTGTTGGCTTAAAATTCATGGATTCTGCATGTGGGAACAAATTGGAATTCTGGTATTTTCGCCTAGGCGAGCAGCTCTCGCCTGAGTGAGAATGCCTGAAAACCTACCCCTGTTCCTGCGCAATACCTCGCCTAGGTGAGCTAGTACTTGAGCGAGATACACTCTCGTCTAACCGAAACAGTTCAACCTGAGCGAGGATTCGCCCAGACTTCAAATTGTCCTCTATTTGAGGTCTCGCCCAGGCGAGAGTGGCTCACCTAAGCGAGGCAACCCGCCTAGGCGAGATTCTCTAGCTTGAGCGAGTGCCACTATAGAATTATGTTGTTTCCTCTGTTTGGGTAAATAAAGCTTTATTAAATGAAATAATATGATGTGGTTCATGCTATGCTTGTATTATTATTACAACTGGTAGTATATGTATGGATATATGGCGAAATTGCATGGAATTGGATTGTGAAAAGAAGTGGTTGAACTAGGATTTCAAGGAAAATTCTAAGGGAGGTGTTTAGGGTATGTAAGGACATAAGGACTCAGATTTGATTGGTATCCTGACGCTCTAATAACCATTAAGACTCAAGTAGAATATAATGGATTATGTCGTGAGGAGTAGCAGGAGGTCCTAGTCTATGGACCCGATTAGTCATAGACGCGAAGGGAACTTACCTTGGGAGTGGTTGGGTGATAACCCCTTGAACCCAAATAATCTGGAATTTTTTTCCGAAACACAAATAATTCTGGAATCTTTTTTCCGAAAAACAAATATCCTCTCATATATTTCTTTCATTTTTTATGACAAATACACCTCCTTTATATGTTTTGGAATAAATTTTTCTAAATGAAATTTTCGATAAAACTTTCCTGAATACATAAAATATCTTTTGGAATTAATCTTTCGAAATATCCTACATCAAATGTATTTCGGAAAACTAGGGGTGGGCATGGATTGGATTTTTAATGATCCAATCCACATCCATTTTAGATCTAAATAATTAGATTAAATTTTTGACCAAAATCCATTTTTTTAGCAAAAGTAGTTTGGATTTTTTTAAAATCCATATCCAAATATTTAGATCAAGATTTAAATCCAATCCAAATATTTGGATAGACTTCAAAATCCAGAATCCATTTTTTATAAAAGAAATTTAAATTGAATTTTTTAAAACTTGTATCATTAAGGCCTGGATGCCCCGGATGGGCCTGACGACCCGGACGGGCCCAACGATCCGAACGAGCCCGATGACCAGGACGATCCAAACGGGCCCGACAAGCTGAACGGGCTCGACGACCTGGATGGGCCCGACAACCCGGACGGGCTCGACAACACGAATAGGCTCGATAACACGAACAAGTTGATGACCCGAATGGGCCCGATGACCCAGATGGACCAGACGACCAGGACGAACCCGTCCAAATAGTTGGGCCCAATCGGGTAGTCGGGCACGTTTGAGTCGTCAGGCTCGTCCGGGTCGTCGAGCCCATCTAGGTCGTCGGGCAAGTACGGGTCGTCAGGCCAGTTCAGGTCGTCGGGCCCGTCCGGGTCGTAGGGCTCGTCCAGAACGTCGAGCCCGTCTAGGGCGTAGAGCACGTCTGGGTCGACGCGTCCGTTCGTGTAATCATGCCATCTGGGTCGTAAGGCCCTTGTAGGTCGTCAGGCTCGTCTGGGTCGTCGGGCCCCTTTGAGTCGTCCGAGTCGTCAGGTCTGCCTGGATTATCGGGCCCATTCGGGTCATCCGGCTCGTTCGTGTTGTCGTGTCAATCTGGGTCGTAAGGTCCGTGTAGGTCGTCAAACTCGTCCGGGTCGCCGGGCCCGTCCAGGTCATCCGCCTCATCTGGGTCTTCGGGTCCGTTCGGATTGTTGGGCCTGTCCAGGTCTTTGGGCTTGCCTGACTCGTTCGGGTCTTTGGGCTGCCTAACCAGTTTTCGTCATTGGTCCTGCCTGGTCCGTTCGGGTCTTCAGGTCCGCATGACCCTGTTGGGTCTTCGGGTCCGCCTGACCCGTTCGGGTCTTTGGGCCCGCCTTACCTGTTCGATACTTCGAGTTCGCCTGACTCGTTCGGGTCATCGGGCCCGCCTAACCTGTTCGGGTCTTTAGGTCTGCTTAATCCGTTCGGTTCTTCGAGCCTGCTTGACCCATTTGGGTCATCGGGCCCGCTTGGCCCGTTCGGGTCTTCGGGCCCACCTGGCTCATCAGGTCATTGGGCCCGCTTGCCCCGTTCGGATCATCGGGCTCACTTGAATTTTTTGGATCGTTGGGCTCGATTGACTCGTTCGATTTGTTGGGCCCGCCTAGCCCGTTCATATCTTTAGGCCTACCCAACCTCTTATGGTCGTCGGTAGAGATGTCAAAATGGGTTTCAACCCGTGAGCCAACCCGGCTCACCACGGGTTCGAGCCGGGTTGGGTTGAGAAAAATTCAACTTTTTCAAAAGTGGGTTGAACTCAACCCGGCTCACTTAACCC
>Ga0214543_1001501_pt1 | contig 45140 bp, 22 predicted proteins | sample CNSS2metaG_FD_160094 | JGI IMG/M metagenome (GOLD analysis project Ga0214543, IMG submission 160094) | Root nodule microbial communities from cowpea collected in UCLA plant growth center, Los Angeles, California, USA - CNSS2 | ecosystem: Host-associated > Plants > Roots > Nodule | place: USA...
ATCAGACAATCCATCCAAGATTGCTTCAACATGATCTTCATCTGTACTTTTAATCTCCATAAGATAAGTGGATATGTTTCGATCTTTCTTGGCAGTCTTTAATTGTATTTTGAGTTTTTTGATTTTGCCCCTAGATTGGCTAGCGTAATATGTAGATAGTTTCTTCCAAATGGTAGCAGAGATATGCAAACCTACCATTTTTGTAAGCATGGTGTTTGGCATAGAACCAAGGTACTTTGGGTTGACGTTTCCAGTGGCAGCATCAGCGAATGTGAGAAAACGTGGAGAAATATCAGACCCATCAAGAAATTTCAAGATCTTGAGGCCTTTAATGGTAGCTAATACTTGGTGTTGCCAGACAAGGTAGTTTTCTTCATCTAACTTGATGGAAACAGGGGTGGTGAAGGTGCAAGGAGTGAATGTGGGGTGGGTGGAAAAAAAATCTGATGGAGTTACAACGGAAGCGGAATTTTCGAAGCCATGGTTCAGAAGTGAGTTCTTGAGACCATGTTGAGAGAGAGAAAGAGAGAGAGAGAGAGAGAGAGTGAGAGAGAGTGAGAGAGAGAGAGAGAGTGAGAGAGAGAGAGAGAGAGAAATGTTCTATTATTGAGTGACTGATACTGAAGAGAGAAAGGAAATAAATAGAGTTCATGCAGGCATGATAACCGAAACGGTTAAACAGATAATAGCGCTCTGTTAACAAAAATCAATTCTACTATACCCACTTCAAACCAAACAGACCTTTATTTAGAAAAAAAAACAAAATGAAATATTTTTCAAAATCACCTGATCTCCTATTTTAAGAGGCACTAGATCACCAACAACAACATCAAATATCGATATTTGTATTGTTCTGCCACCTCTAATGACCTGTAATGAGTTCAAGAGCACATGCTCAGTTTAACTTCCACAAAATTAATGTTTAGAAGCATAATGGTGCATACCTCTAATTTTATGTTCTCTTTTTCTGCATTCAAGTTCTGAAACTGCAGAGATTGCCGATAATCACTTACAGCTGGCAGAAAAAAAAGACAAGTAAAAATATGTAGTTATCTTTTTACATCCTAGTCTAATTTTTTTATTTATTATTAGTGAAAACATGTGTATTTCATTGTTTTTTACTATATTTAAAATTTATTAAATTATGAAATAATTATTAATTATTAAATAAAAATAATAATTTTTATTATTTTTATTAAAAAATAAATAAATAACTTTTATAACTTTTTATTATGTAAATAATTTTCTATTATAAATAATTATTTGAATTTAAAAGAGTTACTCAAAAAGAAAATTAAAAAAATATTTTTTTAATTTGAATGATTACTTAAATTTAAAAATTAGTTAATAAAAAGATAAAATTGAAAAAAAATATTTACTTAAATTAGAAAAATAGTTATTTAAAAGGTCAAATTAAAAAAATTTATGAACATGTTTATTAATGGATAGATATTTCTTTCTAAAATTTATTTTAATATGAATAATTATAAATGAAAGATATTAAAAATACATAAATTGTAATAAATAATAATTAAATGATATTAAAATACTTTTTCACTGAAGTTATGAAAGCTTGTAATGATTAAAGGGTTTTATTTTATAATAGATAAATAATAATATTAAAGTAAAATCTCATGTACTTATAAATAGTTTAGGTTTCAGAAATAATAATGTTAAAAAAATCATATTTATTTATAAATAAGTTAGATCTTAGATTATACTATGTTTTTTTATATTCGGATATCTCATTATCACCAAAATACAAATATATTATTATAAAAAGATTATTTCAAAAAAGTATTACTTGATTTGAAAGAAAAAAAAACTACTATATCTCATATTGCTTTTCATCAAAATCTTAAATTTAAATTTGGTTCTAGTAATTAATATTAGAACTATTATTATGATTAATCAAAATTATTTCTTTATTATAATATTTTATGTAATTATTATGTGTTTTTAATTAAAATAAAATCATATATGTATCTCTTTTGATTATTACGGAAAAATGGCCCAAATATTATGTTCTCGGTAGATGTAACAGTTAATTAGTGACGTTGGCATATTAAAGAAAGTGTTAATTTCCAACTGAATATATCCAACCCGAGGCTTAGCCCACATACATGGACAAGTATTTGTTTGCGGAGATTGGAGATTAAATTCATCCAAGCCAAAAGAATCTGTTAACGAAATTACCTGTAACTATGATGACAAGAAAAACAGCTAAAGCAATGCTTCCTCCGTCGTACCACCCTTCTTCCAGGCCCTGGTGATTGCCAAAAAAAAACGAAAAAGATGAACATTCTTCAAATAAAATATCAATATCAATCATAATGAGAAGCATTACAGTGCACCAAGCACCCTGGAGAAACACAAATTTCCTAATAACATTTCAAATGTTTTTCTTTAATAATTATGTAATATAATTTATGCTGAAAATGATAAACTTTGGTTTTCTATCAAAGCTATAGAGGTATTGATTTCCATCATACCACCACTGACACTTAAACACTATAATAGTACTAAGATACTTAATGGAAAGTTTATGACTTCTCTTCTATGTTTTACAAAGTGAAAGTAATTTTTTTTAGAATTACTTTTGTGCTTTTTTTTTTCTAGGTTACTTTCATTCTTAAAATGTTTTAAAGAAATTATTTTTGAATAAGTAGTCTGTCTATCTTAGTATTCATATATTGATTATTATAAAGATCTTCGAAATAAAAACTATAATATAAAATTAAAAGGGCTAAAATACAAAAAATAAGATCTCTCAAAAAAATACTAAAATACATGAAATATCATATCCCTAAAATTAAAAATATCATGTGTATCAGATATATTTAATAGTAAAAATTATTTCTATCATTTATGACTAATTAATCTTATCCTATAGTACTCCCTTTCAAGGTGAGGCATGGATAGTTAAAATTTAAGCTGCTTTTTGTCAAGTATTTTAGTCGAGATATTTGCATATAGTTTTAGTATCACATGTTTGCATAAAAAAATAACAATCTAATTCTATGTGTTTTGTACGCTCATAAAAAATTTGGATTTGAGACAATATGAAAACTAGATTGACAAGCACAATACAGTTTAATGGGTATGGAGCGGATAACACCAAGATCCTATACTCTAGAAGAGTTTAGAAGTAACAACTATCATGTATAGAAATTCAACGAGGAACAAGAAATGATATGTTGCTTCTTAGATTTCCACAAGACATGAGATTGTTCGAGTGTAATAAAATAACTAGTGATGAACCGTCAAGTAACATGACGACTCGCCCAATCGTAGGCACACTAAACACAAACGGAAATATCACAAGAAGAACTAAGAAGGAGGTCCTGCTTGATATTACTCTTGATATAGTGCATCACACACAAACACTCACCATAATGTTCTTATAGGAGGGGATGTTGGAGAAATTGAGAAAGTGAATGGAAGGCAAAACTTATCTCAAGGCAAGTGATGGTAAGATAGACAAGACAGCCTACAAGTCGTCGATGACAGGAATTATCATTATAGGCCTGATCACGTACAATAGTTAATTTATGATTTTGATCCATGGAAAATGCAACTCGTTTTAAGCCACGTTCACTTAAAATATCCATAGTAAATTTGCGTAGACTAAAAAATAAATCAAAAGAACGACGAGCAAATTCAATACTGTAAAGTATTTAAGTTTGCATCTTTCACTGGCAAGGAATTAATTCCCTTCTTGCCAAAAGTGAGAAGAGTAATAATCCAATTATGATTATTCTCTTCAACTTGAATTTTAAGTTTCATAGTCTGTTGCCAAAGTGCATCCTTCATCACCTCTTTAAATGACATGGTTCAATAGTACTATTGACAGCTACTGAGAATTTTTTTTGTTATATATAAAAAATATTGTTGGTAACAAAATTCTCTGGGATGTAGGAAATACGTGAGGAAAAATTGAAAATAATATATATAGAAGAGGGTGTAATAGTATGACATTGATAGTCTTTCAAATAAGTTAGTTTTCGATGAGTTCTACTCATGCTATAGAGAGACAACAATGATAGAGACAAATGGTGAGAAGAACTTCCCTCTCACCCAACTCCAGGTCCCGTAGGAATATAATATCCAAAGATGGGACACCAGAATCATATAAATGAAATAATTAGCTTTCGAATACATAATATATTAATAAAAATAATTATGACGAATTCACATTACCTTGCTATCTCTCTGCAGTATGTCAGGCTCAAGTATGGCCGTTCATATTATATTTACTTGTGATGGTAATTATTTAAATCTGACAAACTTGGTCAGATTTATTAAATTTTTCCACTAAGTTTATCTCCTATCAAAAGAATGCCTCAAACAGCCTAAGCTAAAAAAAACGTTGCTCTTGTTACCTAATTTCTGGTATAATTGAGCAGAATTGAATTTACTTGTAGCTGTTCATAGATATCTCATTCCTTTTCTCTCCACCTATGGGTTTTTAAAAAGTAATACTGTCTTTACTTATATTTCTCACTTGTTACTATTTCGTTGGGGTGATTTAAATCAACCAAACTTCATATTTTTCCTCTGAAAAAGGAACCTATTACCTGTGCTCAAATTACTGTTTTGATGTATGAGAATTAGAAAATGAGGGTGTTGGTCTCACCTCTGTTTTTATTCCAAGTACCAATGACACCACAGCTGCTATAATCAATATTATAAGGGTAACATCTTGCCAAGATTCCCATAGAAAACCCCTGTAAAACGAACATGGAGAATTAATAGCAGCACAGCAACTAATTGATCAACTGTAATTTGAAATAAAAATGGATGATAAAGAATGCACCCAGAAACTTTTTCCCTTTTTCCGAGGATATGTATTGGTTCCAAATGCATTCTTCCTCTTTAATATATCAACCTCATCTCCACTAATCCCTCTATCGGGAATTGATTTGAGTAAATTTGATAAGCCTTTAACCTGAATAAGACAGAATGAAAGTATATTAGCAAAGCAGATGACTTCATCAAAATGTATAAGGTGACTGGCTCGGCAACGTTGAAGTAGACTTGCCCCTCCATATTGTTGTAAAGCAGAAATATTCTGATTCTTAGCCATTGAAACAAGTTCTTCGAGCCCAATTGTGTACTCACCAACTGAAGTTGGGGCCGGCGCTGCTGCTTTTGGCAAGATTGTTACCGTATATAAAATCCAAAATATTATTAAGTGACTACGTGATTGTATGAAATTAAAACTGTGGATTATGAGAGAGTATACTCACACATACATTCATGCATACATACCTAGTTCCCGTTCACCAGCCAACCTGAAAAGCAAAGCTGCCTAATGCAAGAATTGAAATGATAAGAAAAAACAAAGAGAGTGAGTTAGAATTGGGAACGACATTGGTTGATAAACATTGTGACCTACTCTGATGACTTGAGCGTGGGATCTAATCATGTGTTTCTTTTCCTTTTTCTCGTCTTCCTTTTTCAAGTCAAGAGTGTATCTAAAGCGCCTGGACGCATTGAGCACGAAGGATGCTTCCTGAAAATAACGAATGAATAGATTAAGAGTGAGGGATGGAATACTACTACGTGGGAGATGTGAGGAGATAGATGCGCACTCTCCAACGCTTGAGGGACTCGGTAGGTGCATTTTTTGTACTCGTAATATCAAAAGGATCGTCGGGATCAGCGACCAAGTCGTCATCGTCGTCGTTGTTGACGGCGACAGCGACAGTGACGGCATGATGGCCATTGGAGGAAGAGGTTGAACCACGCGAGGTGGAGCTCATCGTGTTGCTCCTTCTACTCGTCTCTCTCTATCTTACCTTTGCCTTCACAATCACTGTTCAATTGAATCCAATTCCCTCTGGAACGACGAATGCAGGCTTGCTGTGCGTGGTACCGTCCTTCCTTCCCCTTCTCTGATTCCAACCCATTCCAATGATTCTCTCTCTCCCCCTGTTTCCCAATTCCTATTGTTGGCCAATACTATTGCTAGCATTGCATCATCTCCATGATCATTCACATCCGTACATTACCTCTCCAATTTCTTCTAAATATAGAATCATCAATACAATTTAATCTATAAATTACGCTCTCCGTTCTCGCATCATGTTACTCTCAAAACCATTAATTAAATAAAATTGTGGAACAGAAGAGAAGATTAAACATCTTCCCAGTTTCGATCATACTACTTCCTGATGAGAGCAAGTATCCATTTGTGGAAGAGAAGAGAATGAATGAGTGTATGTAACGGACAAAAATTGAATCCCACACCAAACACGCCCTTTCCATTCTATTAATACACAAAAATAAAATTAAATAATTATATATTTTATTAGTTAACAGAATCATGAGTATTTTATTCGTTTTAAAAATTATGCTTGATATTTGTTTGGTGTTCTTTATTCTAAGAGATTAGTGGAAGTGATTTTATTGATGAGGTAACTATTAAAAATTGAAAACCATGAATATGTCAAAGTAAAGTTGCTACACATATGTCTAACATTTTTTCCAACTTAGTAATTTTAAATATTGTAATTTTATATATATTTAATTAAGTTTTAATTCTTTGATTTTGATATTTTTAATTGAATTTATAAATACTATGTTGCTTATTTAATATTAAAAAGGTTCATATTTTTCAATTGAATTTCTTGTGTTTATTTTATTTGTTAACTAGTTATTATATTGTCTTATCATCTTATTGTCTCCATATATAATTTTGTATGTTAATATTATACTAGGTTAAAATCTTAATTTGGTTCTTTTATTTTCATTAAAAATTTAATTCAATTACACTCTTCATCTTTATTTGGTTCATTTTAACTTTTTAAAATATCCAATTAGATATTTTTATTACATTGACGTTAAAATTTTTTTGTAATTTATATATTAAATCACTAGTTCTACAAAATAAAATTAGCTTAAATATTTTAAGTAAAGTGATTTGATATATTAATTTTAACAAAAATCAAAGACTAATCCAATGAATAGAATCTAATTAAATATTTTTTTAAATAAAAGATTAAATTGAACAAATAAAAGTTAGATATCTAATTGAATTTTGTATAAAAATTAGAAGAATAAAAAATATTTTAACCGACAACTAATTGTTTCTATTTCATTTTAAACCGCTTCATATTTTCTAAAAATTCAAACATGAAAAATATCCCATATACTTACAAATAAAAAGAAATGAACTTCTAAAAAAGATAGTATGTTTTCTAACCTTTTCTAATAATCCCTATTTTGCTCTTTATTTTTAATTTCTCTCTTTTATCATATTCCTTTTCGGAATCTTTACTCTCTCTTCTTTTATAACCTTATCAGCTTCTAACATCCCAACAACAAAAGAAATTTAAACAAAATTCTTCGTAAATATTTTCAGAGAAACAAATAAAATAAACTTCTTTATAAATTAAAATCATTCTTTATATAAATGAAAAATCAATACAAGTTGTATGAAAATAGTTTTACAAAATTAATTTATACTTAAGTTAATTTTATCTTATAAAAAAAGTACTTGAACTCTTTATTTATCTAGCTTAAAAATGTTTCAAAGAGAGTCTAAATGTAACCTTATTAGATGACATTTGATGGGAATTCCTAGCAGCTTCCTTTCAAAAAAAAGAATATGTATTCATTCCACCAGTAACAATATATTATATGATCTAAGGATAAATTAATTTTATCTTCTTTCGTTCGGTCTTCATTCTTCCCAAAAACTGGTTTGCGCGTTTTTCCTTTAGATTTTGGAGTAGGTAAATGCATGACCATATAGTTTGTCACAATTAACAGTTTTCTATGACACAATACAATTATGATAACCAAACATACCCGGAACAATATTACGTTTAAAAACCTGAAAAGGAAAAATCTAAATTGGATTATAATATTTTGCATAAAATAGAAAAAAATAATGCAAAATAAGGGTGAATTGAGGGTTACAAGCACAAACATAGTCATGCAACAGGTACAGGTTTGCAGGATCTGCAATTTTTTTTCCTTTACATTCCACCCCAAACAACATCAATTCACAAAGTTTCTAGCTGAAGTATAGCATATTTCTTTCATAAGTTTTCTGTAAAAACAAACGACACCCACGTGGTTGCGCATTGCCCAAACAGCCATATTGGTGGGTGATCACTCTAAACGACCAATGTGATCTACTAATGTGAAATGAACCATGGAGACAAGCCTGTATAACAACAAATTCAACAATGTGACTCTGGAGAATGATGCAATGAAAGTAATTCTAGAGAATAATGTAAGCAAAGAACAAAGAATATTGGTTCGAACAATGGGGATGTACACATAATAATGCACCAAGAATGTTCGTGAAGGATGATTTAGACGGCTACCATCGGCCTTTTAGGTTAAATTAGAAATTGAAAATAGAAACAGAAAGCTTGCCACATTTACTTTCTAAGTACGTACATGTATTATGATAGGGGTAACGATGAAACCAGAGTTTCAAACCTAACATCTAAAAAATGAAGAATTGAAATTTTAAAGAGAAAGAATGGGATACGCATATACCAATTAGTAAAGGCCCAACATCCTTAGCTCTGTCACGTAACTAGAGGCACATTCTTTACATGCTCTCGATCTTTTACCACATATTCCTGAAATTGAAGAGATAAAAAAACAAAATGAAGAGTTGAGTAATTGCCTAAAAAATTTCATAAAAGATAAAGGATATTCCTTATATTGTAAAAGTCAATTGTAATCAGGAACAAAAATTTAAATGATGCATTTCCCTGAAAATAAATATCTTAGGACCAAAAGACTTGTTTAGATGCAGTCCTATTACTAGTTTTACACGACAAACTTCGGTTTTTCTGGTAGTATACCTTAGTCGATTCTTGTTTGGCAAGAACATGATAGTGGCGTTCATTGATTCTTTGGCCACATAGTATGGCTATGAAGAAGCCATAGAGCAATCCCACCAAAACAATGGCTAGAACTGCAAAATAGAGAAATACAAAGAGTTTCCCATATCATACAATAATGTCTTTAGGCTAAGATAGTTACAACCGTTCGTATATACCATTAACTTTACCAACTTAGTGACAAACTAAACATCCTAGCATTAAATAGTCACAAGTCAAGGAAAAATCTATTGACATTGCCATGAAATTTCTTGAGAGGGTATATACCAGCCATTGTATCAAATCCAAACGGATGTTCTTCATAACTAAACATTTCCCTCAGTTCATCTCCATAAAATTTGTACACAAGCACTCCCAAGAAAGCAACAACCTGTTAAAGTTATAAAAAGATGAAGCAACAACCTGTTAAAGTTTGAGAAGGTAAAGCAATAGATAATCTTTCAAGTGTATATTTTACTAAATAGATAAATTTAAAATACACATTAACAGTATCTCATCAAATAATCTCTTTGAATGGGCATGAATATTCAAAGTCTTTCAAATCAACTGCCATAAAACTCTTAAGAAAAATTCCTGCACCATTACTTCCTTTTACAATTTCACAGACTGCAGATTTTGAGTTGGGTTAGGTTGAGAATTTAATATCAGAATCCACAAAGACATGGCAGTGACACTTCACCCAGAGTAACCAACCAGGGTTCAGTTTCCGTGAAAGCTATACGCAATAGGAATCACTCATGTAACATGAAAACTGTTATATGCCTTCCGAAATCAACTTCAGGCTCCTTAGGTTACAAATTTTAATAATATGCCATGTACAGCCACAGTATGGAGTCCTGTAGTTAAATGGCGACACCATGATGAAATACTGTGGCAAATTTTTGCCAACCACCTTAGACAATTTATGAAGGGAGGACTGCTATGATGGTACCATTGGCCGCAATGGTGTGTTTATATAGTGGCATTTGGACCTTCTGCAATCCACCATTGATAACATTGATAATGACTAAGGACGTTAATTTGCCATTAGTTCAAATTAGGGAGCAAGGGCAGAGGTTCTTCTTTTGAGCGTCCCTGCCCACCTGATGGCTACACATCACACTAACAGCTTAATTAAAACTTAGTCTCTCATATACCACTTTTTTGAGATTATGGACCTCTAAAATATTCCAATTGCACGGAGTCCATCAAGTTTTCCCCATTGACAATCAAGTCTCTTCATCTTGATTTCATCCAATATTTAACGAAATTAACTAAAGTTGTAAACTGGACGTAACATTACAGTAAATAAATACAATAGGCCTGTTAAAAAAACAGAATATTTGAACTACATGACCAAAAGGGCACATTGAGCATTGAGTGTATTGATTTAATTGTCAGGTTGACAATGCTTGTAGGTAAATTATTATTATTATTTTTATAATAACAATGAACAATAAATGAAAAGTCTTTCCATTGTGGGAAATTTAATGACTTCAAAGTAAAGTTTTGAAAAACATGCTATAATGCCACTCTAGCAGTGGAGCAGTATGAAGCAGCCTCAACTCACTACAATGGTTGCCATCGTGGAGTGGTCATCGCACACAAAATTACTACTTCAAAAAGCAGTGCTATAGAGACATCAAGTGTAAATTCTGTAAAAGCCCTCAGAATGGGGACACAGGGTTTTTTGAGGATTTATTATTGGGATTTCAGTTTAAAAAAATGAAATCTACTACAACTGTAATAATCGAAAAGATAATAAATAAGGTGAATTTTGAGGATGATGATGACTGGTTACTATCTACAAAATTTGTATGACTTTTGGTGATATTTACTTGTATATTCGGTTTAAGACATCTATGATTTTGAGGATGATGATGACTGGTTCCTATCTAGAACATTTCAGTATTTTTTATCATTTTGAGAATTAATATGTATATGTAGTATACAGTATACATTATAAAAACTACATAAAAAAATTCAAAATAGCTTCATCCCACTGCAACGTTTTTGCGGTTAGCTGCTATGCACTACAATTCAAGATTTAAAACATTGGGTAAATATCAGATAAAATCAAGGTTCATGGACATAATTTTAAATGATAAAAAACTTGAAGGATTCTTGACACAATTGAAACCTAAAAGGAAAAAATTGCACAATATAAAATACTGGTGGAGTAAAAATGCAATTGATCCAAAAAAAAATTACATGCAATTTTTCAAAAAAAAATTGAACATAATCCTTTTCAATCATGTTCTGTCTCTTCGGCTATCCCAACTAAAATTTATTTACATTCAACCAGACTAAAATGCTTGCAATATGCTAGATCTATCAATGGTTTCTGGAAGAAATTAGAGATGCTAAAAACATTCAATTACTTATGGGTGTTTCCTTAGTTACAGTGCTACTACGAATCAAGTAAACAAATGGAATTGAGTTTTCGTAAAATGATTTGTACCATCAGAGAGGAAAATTGTTAGCTAGAACTTCTTCCTAGCATCGTTTCAACTTTTCGCAGATCAGAAAATGAAACAATTGATGACTACAAATAGTATTGCATCAGCAAGAGCTTAGTACCAATTTTGCAATATATCAATATGCGTACCAGTTGAACAATTATGAAAATGAATGCATGATCCCTAGCAACAAGGAACTGAAATTTTAATCTCAACCACCACCGATCTGGTGGGACATTTGCACGTAATATGAAGAAGCCATAGAGCAATCCCACTAAAACAATGGCTAGAACTGCAAAATAGAGGAATACAATGAGTTTCCCATATCATACAATAATGTCTTTACCTTAAGATAGTTACCACCGTTCATATATATCATTAAGTTTACCAACTTAGTGACAAACTAAACATCCTAGCATGAAATAGTAACAAGTGAAAGAAAAATCTGTTAACATTGCCCATGAAATTTCTTGCGGGTAAGCAATGGGTATATACCATCCGTTGTATAAAATCTATACGGATGTTCTTCATAACCAAACATTTCCCACAGTTCATCTCCATAATACACAAGCACTCCCAAGAAAGCAACAACCTGTTAAAGTTAGAGAAAACAACCTGTTAAAGTTCGACAAGGTAAACCAATAGATAATCTTTCAAGTGTATATTTTAATAAATAAATAAATTTAAAATACATATTAACAGTATCTCATCAAAAAATCTCTTTGGATGGGCATGAATACCCATAAAGTATTTAAGTTTTCATCTTTCAATAGCAAGGAATTGCCTTTTTGCCAAAAGTAAAAAGAGTAATAATCCAAGTACGATTATTCTCTACAGCTTGAATTTCATGTTTCATAGTCTGTTGTTAAAGGATCCTTCGTCGCCTCTTTAAATGACATGGTTCAATAGTACTATTGATAGCTACTAAAAAAATTTTATGCTATAAATACAAAAATATTATTAGTAACAAAATTCTAAATAGGATCGGAAACCTGAGGAAAAATTGGAAATTATATAGATAGAGGAGGGTGTAATAGAGAGACAATAATGATAGAGACAAATGGTGAGAAGAACTTCCCCTCTCACCCAGCTCTGGGTCCCGTAGGAATATAATATCCAAAGATGGGACACCATAATAATATATATATATATATAAATAAATGAAATAATCAGCTTTCGAATATATAATATATCAATAAAAATAATTATGATGAATTCACATTATCTTGCTCTTGCTATGTCTCTTTGCAATATGTCATGCTCAAGTATGGCCGTTCATATTAGATTTACCTGTGATAGTAATTGTTTAATCTGACAAAACTTAGTCAGATTTATAAAAAATTTTCGGTAACATTCTATCAAAAGAATGCCTCAAACGGCTTAAGCTTAAAGAAAACGTGTTCTTATTACCTAATTTCTGGTATAATTGAGCACAATTGAATTCACATATGGTATTCATACATATCTCTTTCCTTTTCCCTCCACTCACGAAGCATGAAGTAATGAGTTCTTAAAAAATAATACTGACTTCAATTATATTTCTCACTTGTTACTATTTCGTTTGGGTGATTGAAATCAACCAAGCTTCATATTTTTCATGTGAAGAAGGGACCTAATATCAGTGCTAAAGTTACTGTTGTGATGTATAAGGATTAGAAAATGAGGGTATTAGTCTCACCACTGTTTTTATTCCAAGTACCAATGACACCACAGCTGCTATAACCAAGATTATAAGAGTAAGATCTTGCAAAAATTCCCATAGAAACCTCTGTAAAACGAACAGGGAGAATCAATAGCAGCACAACAACTAATCGATCAACTGTAACGGGAAATAAAGATTGATGATAAAGAATGCACCCAGAAACTTTTTACCTTTCTCCGAGGATATGTATTGGTTCCAGATGCATTCTTCCTCTTTAATATATCAACGTCATCCCCACTAATCCCTTTATCGGGAATTGATTTGAGTAAATTTGATAAGCCATTAACCTGAATATGACAGAAGAAAAGTATATTAGCAAAGCAGATGGCTTCATCGAAGTGTAAGGAGACTGACTCGGCAAGTTGAAGTAGACTCACCAAGTCGTCATCGTTCGTTGTTGACGGAGACCGCGACAGGTTCATCACACCAAGGGTGGCCGCTGCCAATGGTGACGGCGAGATGGCCATTGGAGGAGGAGGTGGAGCTCATCGTGTTGCTCGTTCTACTCATCTCTCTATATTACATTTGCCTTCACAATCCCGGTTCAATTGAATCCAATCCCCTGTTTCCCCATCCCGATTGTTGGCCAATGCTATCATCTCCATCGTCGTCGATTCACATCCGTACATTACTTCTCCATTTTCTTCTAAATATAGAATCATCAATACAATTTAATCTATAAATTGCAATCTCCATTCACGCATCATATTAGTCTCAAACACCATTAATGATATAAAATTATGGAACGGAAGAGAGGATTAAACATCTTACCAGTTCCCATCATATTACTTCCTGAACAGTAATCATGAGAGCAAGTATCCATTTGTGGAAGAAAAAAGAACGAATGAGTGTAGGTATAATGGACAAAAATTGAGTCCCACGTCAAATACGCCCATTCAATTCTACCTATACACCAAAATTAAAAAAATTAAATTAAATAATAATATATATTATTTATTAACAGATTCCTAATTATTTTATTCTTTTAAAAACTATGTTTGATATCTGTCTGGTGTTCTTTATTCTATTTAAAAATTGAAAACCATGAATATGTGAAAGTAAAGTTGCTACACATATGTTTAACATTTTGCTCAACCTATTAATTCTAAATATTATAATTCAGTAGAGTTGTAGAATGGTGGATAATTTTATATATGTTTAATTAAGTTTTAATTTATTTAATTTTTTGATAAATTTTAACATTTTTAGTTGAATTTTTATTATTTATTATTTATATAATTATTGATTTAGTTTTCTAATATTTTAATTTGATCTTATAATTACGAATTTGAAGCAAGTTGAGACAAAAATTCATCACGTGTAAATATACATATTTGCCCCTCAAGGGAGAAACCCTTCATAATCATCCTTTACCAAACCATCATCCCTTTCTTCTTTTTGTTCTTACCTCTTTCACCAAGGACACCACACCTCCTTCATAATTGTACCTGCACAGAAAAATTACAATATTTTTTCTTCAATTTAATATATTTTTAATATGTAATTAAAATCTAAAAAATTCAAACCTATTTTAAAATTTTGTTTTTTATCATTTTAAACAACAAATAATTCATTTATCTCAAAAACTAAATTATAATTATAAATAATTTTAATCTAATAAATATTTTTTTGTGTTTAGGTTAATTTACCAACCTCACTCGTCACCAATTTAATTTGGATATACCAAATTTTTAATAGATAGGATTCATTTTTTTATCTGTACTCAATTTCCTTTTTTATTTTAACAACTCAAACTTATACCAAAGTTGAGTTTACTCAGGAATTTTAATTCATTTGTTCAATTTGTTCATTTGTTGACAATTTTATCTAAATAAGCTCACTTTTTGAAAATTTTATCCAAATAACATCCCGTTTACCTTTCTTTTTAAAACCACTCATAAACACAAATTATTGGTTTTGTGTAAGACGATTTCTATTCATATAAAAAAAATATATATTCAAGAGCTCCAACCTTGATTTTTGTGAAGTTTATGCACAATTTCAATCACACTCTTAGTCTTACACCACCATTTTTTTTTTTTCATTTACCTTCATCCAACACGTTTTCATTTTCTTTTCCTTCAATCTCATCCCTCACTCACTTATTTGCAGTTTCCCAACACTATTTATATTTTTGTTTTATTTTTCTCTTCGTTTTAATTTACCTTATCTAACAATAAAAACCACTTATATAATTTTTTAGTATTAAATAAACTAAAAAGAATTTAATAGGAATTCAATTAAAAATGTCTAAATTTATCACACACTTAAATTCAATTAATAATATATATATATATATATATATAATATGAAAGAGAAAATAGATTTTATAATACATATACTTTTTATTTCAAAAGGTATTTTGTGGATATTACATATAAGTTAGACTTGTGGTGAAATCAAAAGTGAAATCTATATTTTTATTTACAATTTCAGTTAATATCTGGACTTCTCTCTTTAGTTCTTGTATCAATTTGGAATTGAAAAAGGGAATAATAAATCTATTTATCGGTCTCTTTGCTAATAAATTGGTACTATCATATAAAAAAAATAGATGTATAAAATTAAATAATCCATACATGAAAATATAATAATCCATACATGCAAGTAATTGGATTAAATAAAAAATAACCAGAAATCCTTCTTTATTTTTAATCTTAAGAATTTGAACTGAAACAATTTATATGTGTTTAAAAAGGTATATTATTAATAATTCTCCTTTCACTAATTTTATTCTAAACATTTTACTATGGAAAATTTTCTAGTTATTGTTTAAAATATTAGTTAAGAACTAATTTTAATATAATATAATAATAATTTTATCTAAGAGAAAAGAAAAAAAACAATATATTTTATTTTAGTATAATAAATATTTGTCATGGTATGTTTAGATTTATATTTCCTTAACAAATTAACAATTTTGAACTATACCAAATAAATAACAAATGTTTCCTATGGCGACTCTCACGACCTAACAAACAAACACAAATGATGTTTTTTGTTTGAGAAACAAATGATATTTCTTTGAAGATACGCAAAGTTGCTTGCTTCGTACATCAACGGTGTGTAACTGCAACCACCATATACTGCGAAACTATGATCCTCCTGTATTCAAAAAAAAATTATCAATCTCTAATTAATTACTATATATATATATATATATATTATTTTTTTCATTTTCGTACAAGAATCTTGACTAACGTCAAAACAAAAAACTTATTACTCATTTATTAAACATAACTATTTATTAAACATAACTATGTAAACTTTACATTTTGATATTTACATTTAAAATAATTTATACAAATTTAAAAAAAAAAGTTATTATAATATTTCTTTGTGTTATATATATATATATATATATATATATATATATATAACTTTTGATTTATTTTAGTTTCTGCTCACTGAAATCATCTATACTAAAAATAGTATGTATAAAAAACTAAAAGATATAACTTTGAAGCATGAAAATTAAAATGATAAATTTTTTAATTATAAGAATTTCAAAATATGACAGATGTCACAATACCAAGCATTGAAAAAGAAAAGGAAAATACGAAAGAAATACTAACTTTTTTTCGCTGTGAAGTAAGTCCGGTTTTGATTTTTAAAATAAATGACATTATCACCTTCTAAGAAAACGTAGTTTTTTTTTCGGTAGTCTGTTGTGAAATAAAATACATCATATTGTAGCATATAAAAATGAATACATTTTCGAAGAGAATATATATTTTTTTAATAAAATTGTAATACGTGTGAAAAAGTTTAATTAGATGTAGACAAAGAGACTAAACGCGGTAGTAGGTGGTGGAGGTGGAGCCATGGAAGTTCCAGCTAAAACCGAGTTACAGTTACAGAATTTGAAACGATGAAACTGATTCCGTGGGCTGGAATTGATATGCAAATAAATATATTTATAACGTTGTTTTTGTTTTTATAATAAATTATTTTAGTTGTATAATAAATCATAGTTGCTTAATTATTATTAAAATCCATTAATTTCAATTGGCACAATGGTGTAGAGTGGAGAGCAAAAGATTGGAATTTGAAATCCTCACGTAAAGGATGGATATGGTGTGTATGGTTTGAGAGAGATGGATGCGGTTGGAGAGTATTTTTCGTATGGTTTAAGCCAAAATTACATTAAGATAAATTAATTAATACAGTAGGGTTACGTTTCATTTGAGTTGCCTCTATTCTACCATCCAGATTTAATTATCATTTCATTAAATTTTGTGTATATAATTTTTCAAAATAAGGAGTGGTACCCATTTATAATTAAAAAAAAAAAAAAAAAAACTGCTCTGAAGATTTCACAGTAAAATGTGGAGAATAGGACAAAATTGATTAAAAATGAAATATTTATGAAAGAAACAAAATAATAATAGCGAGGGGGGTTAATGAATGGTATCGAGATAAAATAAAATAAAAAACAGTGTTTGGTTTGCGGCATTTCATGGTTATGTTATGTAATGTTGGTTTGAGAGAGTGGAGGAGACAACCCACCCAGTGGTTGTTGAAGAGAGAGAGAGAGAGGGTTTTTCTCTTGCATTCGCAGTATTCTATTAATAATATAATTTGTATTTAGTTTTAAAAGAAGGGTGGCAGTGAGCGAGTGGAGCAGCAGAACAGAAGAAGATAGAAGAGAAGATGGGATCTGTATCCTGAGAGAGAGTGTGTTAGTGTTTGTGTGAACATGAATCGTGGTCTCATCGCTGTTTCTCCGGTGGATTCTTGAGTTGAGTTGGAGGTATATCTTCATCTTCCTTTGTTCTTGAACAGATATTTGACGGATCCATCCATATCCTTCGCTGCATTGCATTGCATTGCATGGATGAGAACGTGGCTGCAGTTTTCTGCTTTCGATTCCATTTATTTGTGTTCATCTTATCACTATCACAATCACTGGAACGCAGCACAACGCAACAACTGTCTCAATTCATCCAAATATCATCATGATTGGATCTCAATCCTTCTCCTCAATGAAATGACTGTTGAGATCTTCAATTTTTCCATTCATCACTTCTTCACCTAACTCACTCACTAGCTCACACTCACACCTACACCTTCACACTTTGTTTCATAGATAAGATTGAGATACCTCTTACTCCTCCCTCCCTGCAATGCACTCTATTTATCGCAGACATCATTTTTATTGGGCTGGATTATAGTGTCTGTTCTTAATAATTTCCTACAAAATGGGCAATTTGTATTTTTCTCTTAATTTCTTTTAGGCCTAGGGCGTGTGTAAGTTTACTTCTCAAGCATACTTTCTATGTTTTCTTCTCTAGAGAGATCAATGCGTACATATCTTCCCATTAAAACCTGGAATTGTGGCGAAATTTTGTTTTAATTCTCTTGTCAATTTCACTTTGTTGCAGTATTACTTTGATTCCTGCTTGAGTATAGTGCTATTGTTTCATATCGGTTGCCTCCTGCAGCTGCTTTAAAGAAGTGTGATGGGTTCGAGATTCCCATCTCATCAGCTCAGCAATGGCCTGTATGTATCAGGTCGGCCTGAACAGCCAAAAGAAAGAACTCCGATCACGACCTCAGTTGCCATGCCTTACACTGGTGGAGACATCAAGAAATCAGGCGAATTAGGCAAAATGTTTGATATCCCAATGGATGGTTCTAAATCTAGAAAATCCGGTCAGTTAAATAATGCTCCTTCACGGACTGGATCATTTGTGGGTGCTGCTTCACATTCTGGACCTATAATGCCAAATACTGCAGCTCGTTCTATTTATACCACATCAGGTAACCTATCTTCAGGAGGCGTGTCGGCTTCTGTCTCCATGAAAAAGACCACCTCTGGTCCACTGAACAAACATGGGGAGCCTGTGAAGAAGTCATCTGGACCTCAATCTGGCGGAGTTACGCGCCAAAACTCTGGTCCGATTCCACCTGTTCTTCCTACAACTGGTCTAATTACATCTGGTCCTCTAAATTCATCTGGGGCTCCTAGGAAGGTATCTGGTCCGTTAGAGTTTACAGGATCAATGAAATCACATAGCTCTGTAACTCACAATCCAGCCACGACCACTCTTAGCCTAGATGATGAATATTCCTTCAGCAGGAACTTCCCAAAGCCAATATTGTGGTCTGTAATTCTTATTTTCATTATGGGATTCATTGCTGGTGCTTTTATTCTTGGAGCTGTCCACAATCCCATTCTCCTAGTTGTTGTAATTGTTCTTTTTTGTGCTGTTGTTGCATTATTCACCTGGAATACTTGCTGTGGGAGGACAGCGATTGTTAGTTTCATTTCTCATTATCCTGACACTGAGCTTAGAACTGCCAAGAATGGGCAGTTTGTGAAGGTTTCTGGGGTATGTATATTAATATTGACACATACGTTATTGATTAATTAAGCACAGCCATGGAAAAATCATGATTGCATGCACAAACCAACAACTCTTGTCTTACGTGGTTAAGGGACTGATTATTATTCATTGGATATCAGTTTGAATTGAATCATTGCTGGGTGTCTCTCATCTGTAATTGTACTGATCTGGCTGTTGTTTATGTTGTTGTTATTGTTTCTTGCGTGCATATATATGAGACGAATGCCAATGGTCTGTTGTTCATTTTGAAGGTGGTTACCTGTGGTAATGTTCCACTAGAGTCATCCTTTCAAAAAGTTCCTAGATGTGTCTATACTTCTACTAGCTTGTTTGAATACCGAAGGTGGGATTCAAAAGCAGCCAATCCAAAGCATCGCTGTTTTACATGGGGACTCAGAGCAGCTGAGGTAACTTCAATATGTTGAATCTTCTCTTTTCAGTTTTCTATTTTATTGAGAATTACCTTTGAAGACTCTTGAGATACCTTGACCAGAATGCAGATACTAGGTTTTGTTTGTTCTAAACTTCTTTTGCTTGTGAGAGCAAAATTTCACTTTTTAACTTCCTATGGTCTAATATATTCTGTTGACAGAGTTTGTAATCTCTCCTTTTATTTGTAACCTGCAATATAGCTCTATATTTACTTCAATCACATTATAATAAACTACTCCTAGAAATGGCTTATATAGAGTGGTTTGTTAAGTTTTTGGGAGCTTGTTGTTCCATGAGTCTTCAAGCTATTGAAAGGGGATAAAGTTATTATTATTATTAACTTTCCATGTAAGCAATTCAATGAATGCCTTTATCCCCTTGCTCTTGACCGCTTAATATGTTGGGGACTTTGGGTTCATGCTTTGAAGGCTTTATCTGCTATTGATTGTGTAAATATTCTCTTACCGTCACTACGAATAACTTCATGCCTGATGTAATAGGAATACTCTGTGTGTGTGTGTGTGTTGGGAAGTTTTAGATATTAATATGGTCAGTTAAAGTTTGTGACCATTTTAACTGTTTTCTTGTGTGTACCAGACCTGCATTTGGAATTCTTTTTGCTTTCTAATTATTATATCTCAAGTATTTTAATATTTACCTTGAGATTTATATGATGCAGAGGCATGTGGTGGACTTCTACATTTCTGATTTCCAATCTGGACTGAGAGCATTGGTTAAAACAGGCTATGGTGCAAGAGTGACTCCTTATGTTGACGATTCTATTGTAATTGATGTCAGCCCTGACAATAAAGACATGTCCCCAGAGTTCCTTCGGTGGTTGAGAGACAGAAGTATTTCAAGTGATGATCGGATGATGCAATTAAAAGAAGGGTAAAGTTCTTCCTTTGAGTAAGAGTTTAAATCTCCAGGTTATGTATTTGTGTAAAGGGAAGCTGTTAAGGTTAAATCCTTTCCAATAGTTGTTGAGCAGAGGCAAAAACAGCTATTTTTCATAGCGTGTTGCTTTGTGTGACGTATCTGCGTATTGGTACATAATTCATAATTTGGTACTAATGGTGACCCTGGGTAGGTAGGTAAGATATTCTTATGAGACTTCCATTGTTCCTTTTGTAGGTACATCAAAGAAGGTAGCACAGTTAGCGTAATGGGAGTTGTTCAAAGAAATGAGAATGTACTTATGATTGTCCCTCCTCCTGAACCTTTGACGACCGGGTGCCAATGGGCTAAATGTATATTTCCAGTTAGCCTTGAGGGTATTATTTTGAGATGTGAAGACACATCAAAGATTGATGTCATTCCGGTGTAGTTGCGCTCTCCATCGTATTCTTCTTTCAACAAGTATTTTCTTACCACAGCTTAAAACTATGTATTCTTGTAAGTGTTATTGGTAAGCGTGATGGGTCTGCAACGCACATCAATCATTCTCTTTTTCCTACTCTCAACTCCTACTTTGTTGTATAGCTAATCAAAATTCGTATTCGTTTATTATTCCTAAGGAGTTTATTCTTTTTAATGGGTGTGGTTTTACCAGGTGAGTTTGTCGGTAGGGTCAGTTTCTTTTAGATTTCGAAGATATCATGCATGGTATATATTTTAGCTGTTTACTGGTTTTGGAAGAGGATTATTAAAGGTTGTATCTTCCTGCACCTGTCAAATTTCGCCGTAGGGTGCAAGAAAAAAAATTGATGGGTGCAGGAAGAAAGTCTGATTAAATTACTTCTGCATCTTCTGTCCACCGTTCTCAGATCCATGCCTGACAAGGAGCCGAATGACATTACAAAGAGCAAATGATATACATGGTTTAATATTTCTCAATTGATTTTTTTTTCAGTGAATTCGAGTAGTCATTGAAGTTTGCACCATGTTAGTATCTTTAACATTATGAAAATTTTATCTTATTGAAAAGTAAAATATAAGTCCCATTTATCTAGTTAAATTATATCAAGCGAAACTAGTTTTGATATCTCATTTTTCATTCGCTAAGTAAAAGTTTTTCTCTACACTTATATATGATGAATATAAATTTTTTGTCTGATATTGGTTCGTACACATTTATTTACTGTTTTAAATATTAATTAAATAATTATTTATAAAAAGTAAGATATTATAAAGTATTCAATATCAAAATGATATATTCTAGTCAATATATTCTAATGTATTGTTTAAATATTAAATAAGAGTAATTAGATAAATGTTAATAATTATAATAATTGTATAAGTAGTAATTGGATAAATAAATAATTATATAAAAAAGTAAAATATATCAAATGTGTATTAAAAATAATTTATAGAATCAAGAAACTGGATTAAAGAAAAGTTTATTATTTTTTTTTCATATTATGATAAATTAAAGATGTTATATGATAAATTGTAGATGTTTTAGTAATTTAAAATGAAAACGAGGATAGATACTAATACGAGTAATCAATTTCCCCTCACAAATCATGATCAACTAATTCCCTTTTGCGTTTCTTAAAGGTGAAGCATCTCATATTGCATTGGTGTTCTTTATGAAGATTTTATGAACAAAATATGTTATTCTAGAACCTTGTTATTAAAGTGACTATTAAAGAAGCTTTTGATACCTTGAGGTGGGACTTCCTCCTTCAAGTTGCAAAAGTATGAATTTTTTCTTCAACTTTGTTTATGGGTTAAGTTGGTTCTTCAATAAGTCAATGTTAATAAAGCTGAAACTGTTGTACTATGTGCATAAAGTTCAATGTACAATAATCACTCATTCTCAAAATTTTGAGTAGATATATCCTAGGGAAGTTTCATCATGTGTTTTTATTTATTGACATCTTCCATGTCTTTGGTTTAAAGGCAATATTAATAGTGCATCTAAAGGTTCTTCTGTAGACCTGGTTGTGGGAGGAGTTTTAGAGAGAGATCATCAATGTTAAGGTGGTGGATGTCGCTCTTTTTATTGAAGCTATTACTACTTCTAAAAGTTGACCTAATTTATGAATTAGGTGTCATCCTCAATTTTTTTGTTTAAATCTAATTAAACAGTTCTATTATTCCTTATGAGTGTTGTAATAGATGGTTGAATTTCTTTGTAAACAATACTATAGTATGCGTATTCCTTTTTTCTCATTTTTGTATAGAGGAAAAATCAATGCTTTATTAAACTTGTTGACTAGATCTAAGGATTACACTTGGTAACTTCGAAGAATAATGTTCCTAGTTTTATTTGTCCTGAGTTCTTCAATGATAGATTTGTTTTATCATTTTATAAATTGGTGTCCCACTTTAGTTATACATTTTCTTATGTAATTAATCTTTAAATTAGAAAGAATTTATAAATTCTTAAAGTGGATAAAATACTTCGAAAGTATTTCAATTTTTTCGTCACAGTAGATAAAAAAAAATGGACCAGATAGAAGTTAAATTTGATTCTGAAAATACTACATTACTAGTTCAAAAGTGAGTCAAATTTTGCTAATAAAATATCATTTTCGTTTCTTTTGTAACCTCATCAACCCCTAAATTCTTCATAAATATTTTCAGAAAAAATAGAATAAAATAAAATTCTTTATAAATTAAAATCATTATTTATACAAATGAAAAATCAATACAAGTTGTATGAAAATAGTTTTACAAAATTAATTTATACTTAAGTTAATTTTATCTTATAAAAAAGCACTTCATTTCTTTAATTTTCTAGCCTAAAAATGTTTCTAGCGAGAGTCTAAATGTAAGCTTATAAGAGGATATTTGATGGGAATTACTAGCAGCTTCATATTATGAAAAGAAAATGTATTCATTCCACCCGTAACAATTTATTATATGATTCAAGGATAAAGTAATTTTATCTTCTTTTTTTCAGTCTTCTTTCTTCCCAAAAACTGGATTACGCATTTTTCCTTTAGATTTTGGAGTAAGTAAATGAATCGACCATATAGTTTGTCACAATTAACAGTTTTCTATGACATAATACAATACGATAACCAAACATACCCGGAACAATATTAGGTTTAAGAACCTGGAAAGGAAATATCTAAATTGGATTATAATATTTTGTATAAAAATGAGAAAAAACATTGCAAAATAAGGGTGAACTGCGGGTTACATCAGGGACTTATAAGTTACAAGTACAAACACAGCCATGCAACAGCTACAGGTTTACAGGATCTGCAGGTTTTTTCTTTTCCATTCCACCAAACAACACTGATTCACAAATTTTCTAGCTGAAGTATAGCATATTTCTTTCATAAGTTTGCTGTAAAAGCATATATTAAAAATAAAGAATCAAAATAGAGTACACGGTATTGGAGACAAACGACACCCACGTGGCTGCGCACTGTCCAAACAGCCATATTAGTGGGTGCTCACTCTAAACGGACCAATGTGATCTACAGATGTGAAAGGAACCATGGAGACAAGCCTGTATAACAACAAATTCAACAACGTTACTCTGCAGAATGATGCAATGAAAGTAATTCTAGAGAATAATGTAAGCAAAGAACAAAGAATATTGGTTCGAACAATGGGGATGTACACATAATAATGCACAAGAATTTTTGTGAAGGATGATTTAGACGGCTAACATCGGCCTTTTAGGTTAGATTAGAAATTGAAAATAGTAACAGAAAGCTTGCAACATTTACTTTCTAAGTACGTACAAGTATGATATGGGTAAAGATGAAACCAGACAATTTCAAACCTAACATTTACAAAATGAAGAATTAAAATTTTAAAGAGAAAGAATGAGATATGCATATACCAACTAGTAAAGGCCCAACATCCTTAGCTCTGTCACGTGACTAGGATCAAGTTCAGGCACATTCTTTACATGCTCTCGATCTTCTACCACATATTCCTGAAATTGAAGAGATAAAAAACAAAGTGAAGAGTTGAATGTCCACAAAATTTCGTAAAAGATAAAGGATATTCCTTATATTGTAAAAGTCAATTGTAATCAGGAACAAAAATTTAAATGATGCATTTCCCTGAAAATAAATATCTTTGGACCAAAAGACTTGTTTAGATGCAGTCGTATTACTAGTTTTACATGACAAACTTCGGTTTTCTGGAAGTATACCTTAGTCAATTCTTGTTTGGCAAGAACATGATAGTGGCGTTCATTGATTCTTTGGCCACATATTATCGCTATGAAGAAGCCATAGAGCAATCCCACCAAAACAATGGCTAGAACTGCAAAATAGAGAAATACAATGAGTTTCCCATATCATACTATAATGTGTTTAGGTTAAGATAGTTACCAACACCGTTCATATATACCATTAAGTTTACCAACTTAGTGACAAACTAAACATCCTAGCATGAAATAGTCACAAGTGAAAGAAAAAAGCTATTTATATTGCCCATGAAATTTCTTGAGGGTAAGCAATGGGTATATACCAGCCATTGTATAAAATCCATATGGATGTTCTTCATAACCAAACATTTCCCTCAGTTCATCTCCATAAAATTTGTACACAAGCACTCCCAAGAAAGCAACAACCTGTTAAAGTTAGAGAAGGTAAAGCAACAGATAATCTTTCAAGTTTATATTTTAATAAATTTAAAATACACATTAGCAGTATCTCATCATATAGTCTCTTTGGATGATGGGCATGAATATTCAAAGTCTATCAAATCAACTGCCATAAAACTCTTAAGACAAATTCCTGCACCATTACTTCCTTTTACAATTCCACAGACTGCAGATTTGAGTTGGGTTAGGTTGAGTATTTAATATTAGAATCTACAAAGGCATGCCTTCTACAGTGACACTTCACGCAGAGTAACCAACCAGGATTCAGTTTCCAGAAATAGGAATCACTCATGTAATATAAAAACTGTTATGCCTTCGGAAATCAACGTCGGGCTCCTTAGGTTACAAATTTTAATAATGTGCCATGCACAGACACAGTATGGATTCCTGTATTTAAATGGGGCAACCATGACGAAATGGCGTGGCAGCTTTTCACCAACCACCATATACAATTTATGAAGGGAGGACTGCTATGATGGCACCATTGGCCGCAATGGTGTGTTTATAAATTATTTAGTGGAATTTGAACAACCCACCATTGATAACACTGTATGATAATGACTAAGGATGTTAATTTGCCGTTACTTAAAAATAGGGAGCAAGGACAGAGGTTCTTCTGTTGAGCGTCCCTGCCCACCTGATGGCTATACATCACACTAATAACATAATTAAAACTTAGTCTCTCATGTACCACTTTTTTTAGATTTTGGACCTCTAAATTTCAATTGCACGGAATCCTTCAAGTTTTCCCCATAGACAATCAAGTCTCTTCATCTTGATTTCATTCAATATTTAACGAAATTAACTAAAGCTGTAAATTGGACATGACATTACAGTAAATAAATACAATATGCCAGCTAAAAAACAGAATATTTGAACTACATGACCAAAAGGGCACATTGAGTGTATTGATTTAATTGTCAGGTTGACAATGCTTGTAGGTAAATTATTTTATTAATTTTACAATAAGAATGAACAATAAATGAAAAGTCTTTCCATTGTGGGAAATTTAATGACTTCAAAAGAAGGCTTTGAATAACATGCTATAATGCCACTCTAGCAGAGGAGCAGTATGAAGCAGCCTCAACTCACATAGTGGAGTGGTTATGGCGCACCAAATTGCTACTTCAAAAAGCGGTGCTATAATGACATTAAGTGTAAATTCCAAATTAGCCCTCAGACTGGACACAACGGCTTTTTTGAGGATTTATTATTGGGATTTCAGTTTACATAAATGAAATCTACTACAACTGTAATAATCGAAAAGATGATAAATAAGGTGTGGATTTTGAGGATGATGATGACTGGTTCCTATCTAGAAAATTTGTATTTGACTTTTGTTGATATTTACTTGTATGTTTGGTTTAAGACACCTATGATTTTGCATAGTTAATTATGAATGTCATTACATCTCAATATTTTGTATCATTTTGAGAATTGATATGTATATGTAGTATACAGTATACATTATAAAAACTACATAAAAAATTTCAAAATAGCTGCATCCCACTGCAACGTTTTTGTTGTCGGCTGCTATGCACTAAAATTCAATATTTAAAACATAGCTTGAAAATGTCAGATAAAATAAAGGTTCAGGGACAAATTGTAGATGATAAAAAACTTGAAGGATTCTTCACACAATTGAAACCTAAAAGACAAAAATTGCACAATTTAAAATATTGGGGGTGTAAAAATGCAATTGATCCAAAAAAAATTTGCATGCAATTTTTTCAAATTTTTTTTGAACATAATCCTTTCAATCATGTTCTGTCTCTTTGGCTATCCCAACAAAAAATTATTTACATTCAACCAAAATAAAATGCTTGAATTATGCTAGATTTAACGGTTATGTTTCTTGAAGAAATTAGAGATGCTAAAAACATTTAATTACTTATGGGTGTTTCCTTAGTTACAGTGCTATCATGAATCAAGTAAACAAATTGAATTGAGTTTTCATAAAATGATTTGTACCATCCGAGAGGGAAATTGTTAGCTAGGACTTCTTCATAACATCATTGCTAGTATTTGCAGATCAGAAAATGAAACAAGTCATAACTACAAATAGTATGGCATCAGCAAGAGCTGAGTACCAATTTTGCAATATATAAATATGCGTACCAGCTGAACAATTATGAAAATGAACGCATGATCCCTAGCAACAAGGAACTGGAATTTTAATCTCAACCACCAACGGTCGGGTGGGACATTTGCACGTAATATGAAGACAGCTCTGCACTCTGTACAGTGAGAAAAGGCGAAGCCCTCCTAGTAGAACAGAAATGAAAAGTCAGTAAGTATTGCAGGATCATAAGTATACCCGGACATCTTCACAGGATAATAGAAGGAACATAGAATAGATCAACACTAGATTTATATAGAAAATAGATAATTCTACTGCATTTGAATCAGAAAATACTATTATTTTGATCAAAAAGAGAACCAAGAAGGAAAAAGAACTTACCTTGGTGGATCTCCAATTATCCAGACATGATCTGTGAACGTACTTTTGCGTACCTTTGCAATGGCACGGAGCAATTAAATCTTCTCCTGAAAAATTATTTGGAAGATAAGTAATACGGGATGCAAGTTGGTTAGCCTGGGAATATCTCAAGTTGTGAAATCATCCAGAAGATTCAGGGAAAGAATATGATGTAATGGAAGTATGGTGAGAAGATACACAAGCAGACATATATGTGAGAGAGAGAGACCTCCAATGTCGAGGCATATTCGGCATTGTGGCTGATCTGCATTTACGAGATGAGAAGTCTCATCAACCCGAACATTTTGTAAATCATGGTCGACATCATGGTTGGGAGCAATAGGAATAATTTCACAGGAAAAGGAGGATTCTCCAGGAGGTTGCAAATGAAGATGGAGGTGATTCAAGATGGGTTCGCTTTCTGAACATGCTTCGTTGTCGCCATTCGACGCTAATTGCATTTCGGGAAACGTATAATCAGGATTAAGCAATGAGATTCATTGGCAGAAGTATAATTACTACATATCATTTCAACAGAAGAAAGAAACCTGCAAATTGATGAGAAAGAAATGGAGAGGAAATAGCAACAGAATTAGAATTTTGCAATGGCGAAAGATAGATAGTTAGGGTAAGTTCTTCTAAACCTAATTGGACAACGTTCAATAAGATCATATTATATATATCAATTGATGCCATGTCTACATGAAAAACAAAGTGTAGATTATTTTATATTATATTATAATAATAGGCAGCCATATTCATAACAACAAGATCTAATAAGTAGAAGATTGTGGATCATAACAATGCTTCAATCATTGCATAAATAAAAGGACATGGCTGAAACTGTAACTGGAGCTGAATTAATTGATTGATTGATTGCAGAAAGAAAGGCAAGACTTACCTTACCTTAATAGTAATAAGCACCAAAGAGAAATCCCTGCAAGTGCAATTGCAATCGCAATCAAACCCCAATTTTGATCTCATTGATTAGATCCGAATCAGAATCAGATGAATTCAACTTTTAACTTTAACGAAAGCACGAACCGATATCAACATTACAAAACAAACAAAACGACCAATCAACCAACCAACCCCAATCCCTTCCCTTCTCTCCTTGCTTTCCTATTTTGAAGTTTGGACCGACGGAGCCCAATTCAGCAAATGTCATAATAAGCCCAAGTCATATTTTATTTATTATATTCAACTTAATTAAGTTTTAAATATAAGATAAATTTTAAAAACAATTAAATATTAAATATTAAAAAAATATTTTTAATTAAGTTCTTACCATTTAATTATTTTTTTAATTAATAAAAAAATATTATTTTATCTCGTTATTTGCCATTAAATATAATTTTCAAAATTTGAAGTTGGTAATAAACCCTTAGTATAGTTGGAGGCACCATTGTCTCCCAGATTTTTTCAAATAAATAATTTTTTTTATAGTTTTAATATATTTAAAAGTGAAATTGTAATTTATTTATATTTAAAACTTGGATACATCATGATTTCTGATACTTTTAATCTAATAACATTAAATTTATTTAACATATTAAACGAGTTGAAAAAAATGTTAATTCATGAGAATATTTTAAAACTAATCTAAAATATCATTCGATACATAAAATAATTCAATACATCTAGGTTAAAAAACATTTATATTTATTCATTCTTTAATTTTAATGATCAAATTATATAAAAGTTTAAGACAAAAATAATTTCAATTTTATATAAATTAAGAGATTAAAAATATTTTAACTCATCTAGTATATTTGACGCCTTAAAAAAATATATATCTATTTTAACATCCAAAATAATTTTTAAAGATTTATCAAATTAATAAGAACGATTTTTTTATTTATATAAACAACATAATCATAATTTTGATGTTAATTTTAATGAAAATTTATTAATTTATTTTAAGAAATTTATAAAAATTACAAAATTATATCAATTTTTGTATAATTTAAAAAAAAATAAAGATTAAATTACATTAATTTTTCATAAACTAAAATTAGATTAAGATAAACAGGAAAATCAACTTCACATTCTTTTTGTTAAATCAGAAACCAGATAAATAATTAACCTTTTTTTAATCTTTATCGATAAATATGATAAAGAAAAGGAGATGGATTTTGATTAAAAATATGGTTTAGCTTAAAAGAGTAATATAAATTTAAATACAACATGTAAATAATTGGAGAGAAAGAGAGAGAAAGGAATGGAGGGCGCAGGAGGAGGAGGAGCAGCAGCAACAGGTGCAGGCGGAGAAGGTGAAGATCGGCTGAACCAGGCAGTGCAGCAGCAGCTGAATCTGAAGCAGGTGAAGACCCGCGCCATTAGCCTCTTCAAAGCCATCTCTCGTATTCTGGAAGATTTCGAGGCATACGGCCGCACCAACACCACGCCCAAATGGCAAGACATCCTGGGTCAGTATTCCATGGTGAACCTCGAGCTTTTCAACATCGTCGACGACATGAAGAAGGTTTCGAAGGCCTTCGTGGTCCACCCCAAGAACGTGAATGCAGAGAACGCCAGCATACTCCCGGTCATGCTTTCCTCCAAACTTCTCCCCGAAATGGAGGCGGAGGAGAACTCCAAGAGAGAGCAATTGCTGGAGGGCATGCAAAACCAAAACCTCCCAATTCCCACTCAGATTGAGAAGCTCAAGGCCAGACTCGACATGATCGCCGCCGCCTGCGAAGGCGCTGAAAAGGTCTTGGCCGACACCCGCAAAGCCTATTGCTTCGGAACTCGTCAGGGCCCCATTGCCCCCACTCTCGACAAGGGTCAGGCTGCCAAAATCCAAGAACAAGAAAATCTACTCCGCGCTGCTGTGAATGCTGGTGAGGGATTACGCATTCCCCTTGACCAGAGGCAGATCACTACCGCTCCTCCCATTCATTTGGCAGATGCACTTCCAGGACTCATTGACCCTCCTGCTCACGATGCTTCTTCTGCTCCTAACAGTTAATACTTTATGTGCTATTACTTATTATCATTCTCTTTCTCTCCTCCCACTAACTTCCTTTTTTAACTACTACTTCCAGCTATGTACATCAAGAATACCCCTCTCTCCTCCAATACCATGCCTCCACAGAACCCCTTGTTACAGACCTCGGCGTCACAACTTTTGGGAAGATCAGCAGCATCTCCTTCCGCCCCAACCTCCGCCACTTCTTTTGACAACACAACACCTTCACCCATGCCATATGCCAATTCACCTAGGTCTTCTACAAATATCATGAACACACCATCCCCTCAACAGCAAACCCAACAACAGCAACCCCCAGTGCAGCAGCAGCAACAGCAGCAACAGCAACAGCAGCAGCAGCAGCAACGCCAGAAACTTCTGCAGCAGTTACCTCAACAACAGCAGCACCAAATGCTTGCTCAGCATCAACAGCTCAGGCAATCGGCAATGCAAGGAATGGGACAGGTAAGTTTTCAGGTTATGTATTTTGCACTGACTCAATACATCCTTCATTTAACCTTAAACATCGGTTCGAGTACGTTATACATATGGTTGTGTAATCTTTTTGTGCTCTAGCTTCTCAGTTTGCCACGTGTTAAACTCTGCTTTCGGTACCAAATTTTGTCCTATTTAAAGGGAAAAATATAGTTTTGAAACCTATACCAGTTTAACCACAAACCAGTCCTTTGGCTAGTAAATTGTTCCCTGTTTTGTGTCTATCTGTGTGCTTGCTTGCATGCTTCAGGACACTAGTAAATTTTGAGTGATCAATATAAAATATAAAGAAGAAAAGCTTGAGTACGTACTGTTTGGGTAGTCTAAACACCACGAATACACGCATGGACTCATTAATGGCCAAGAAGAAATTAAATCAGTGTTATTTTTTTGTATCTTTCTCCTTTTTTTGGTGGTAACGAGCGTGCTTTTGCCATCAGTTGCATGGACAACACCAGATGCAATTTTCTCAACCACTTGGGCATCAGCAATTCCAGGGTAGACAGCTGCCTTCAGGACATGTTCAGCATGGCATTGGTCAAAGCCAACTCAATCAAGGAAATCAAATGACTCGATTAAGCCAGTTTTCTGGTCCTGCTAACAGTGCACTATTCAGTGCTGCTCAAACAACACCTAATACTCAAATGGTATGCTATTTATGCAATCTGATTTATTTAAGTAGCGGGTATTTTACTATGCTATTATTTACATCATGAACTATTAATTGCAGAAGGAAGTTAAAGCTAATTTATTGAAATTTCTTTGATTGTCTATTGGTATTTATTTGAAGGGAAAGCCAACACCATAAATAATTAAATAAATTAAAAGGAGGCACGGACTTCTTTGAAGGAGGGCAACTTTTTGTGGTCTACATCTAACACAGATGTGAACTTACTGTTTTAGTTGTGTGCTTTTTTACCCTTTTGCAGTAAATTTCGCCATGACTCCATTTTTTTGCCCTTTGTGTTTGTGTGTTAATATTATTTGTTTTTTGTTTCTTGGAAATCTCTTAAGAGGGATAGGGGTGATTCATCACATGCTTGTATTGATCCTGTTCTGGGCTTGTAATTATTTGAATTGTGCATTGCTTCCAGTATAGAGTAGGTATGGCTTTCAAATGCTTTATGTTTCAAAATGTTTTAGTTATTTATTATAAAACAAAGCTATGTCTTCCATGATTGTGGTTTGACCAATATATGGTGTTATTGTTATGTCACGACCCAAACCAACAAACTGTGATTGGGCATTGGCCAATACCCTTCGCCTGGCAAGTCTAAAACAATCTAAGACAGTGAAGCATTACTTGAAAAATGATTTTCCCAAAAAAATGAACATATAGCTGCATAAAACCATGATATCTATCCAATCAACACAAAAAAAAAATAACAATCTCAACATAAAACCATGACTAAACTCCTTATAGCTGCAGAATATACATATTATCCCAAAATAACATCAAATGGCCACCAACACAAAGGAGGCCTACATAAACCAATAACAGTGAAACTAAAGAACCAAATCTACTGACAAGAATACTTACTATGGCGCTAACAACCACTATGAACCAGAAGGAAAACACAGCAACACACGAGTTGTTCAGTAAAACAACTTCAATATAACACTTAATCCTCAAATAAAACTTATAAAACATGTGAGTTCAATAATCCCACAATATATCCAATATTCAAGAGTTCAAATTTATTATATCCAAAGTAGTAACAGATTTATCATTCATAAGTTTAATAAGAAAATTTAAAATAAAATTTATCAAGAGAAAAAAATGTAAATGATGTGAAATTAATGGATTGTCTTCTCCACTAAAATATATCATTGTCTCAGTATTACCTGGGGCTGGTACATCTTGTTGATAGCCCTCTCCTCGATGGGTGATATCTCCCTTGTGGCAGCTCCATGTAACGGATAGCCCTCTCCTCCTGGAGTCATGCAAGCCTGGGTTATTATCATCCGCTAATGACATACAGGTTCTAACATAGATCCTAGTAATATAATCTCAATTTTTAATATTTATTCCAAATTTTTATTTTATTACCATCCTTGAAATACAACAATATACTTTAAAATAGAATTTATAAAAATATTAAAGTAGGCTATATTGACTGTCAAAACTGCTTCGTAGCCAGGTAGAAATTAACACATCCGAGCACCAACAAAAATATCAGAAGTTTTAGAAATTTGTTTGAAGCTTTGTGCACCATGGTTAATAAAATCCCTAAAACTGGAGCTCACAACTCACAAATATTAATCCTACCAAAGCTAAAACATGGCAATAGCCTATTCTTTAAATTTACGAGTTGTGGGTGTCCCTTAGAGAGTCAAAATGAGCAATCTTTTTGGTGTGGGAACTCTCCTCCTTCCTCATAGCACCATCCCTGTACCCAAAATTTGCCACAGCTTAGTTTCTGGAGAGAAAAGCAATGTGGGTAGGGTTCTAAGGTACAACAACTCAAAGGATAGATTCTAAAAAAGTGGGACAATGTGATGAAAAGAAAACGAAAGAGAGGATGGATGAGAGAGATGCTGAAATGATAAATAGGGGATGCGTTATTTGATGAAAACCTCACTCATCTCTTTTCTTTTTATTGAACATGTGTCATGTGTATAAATGAAATGGCGTGTTTCATGTTAAACAGATAACCTTATTCTTTTTCCCTATTACAGTATGTTATGGGTAATTTCTGATAATTCCTTTAGTGCTAGAGCTTCCCTTGGGCACAAAGATTTTTATTGGCTTCTTGGGTGGGGAAAATGAGATGTGAGCAAGAATTTTGTTGATGATGTAGTTACATTTAATGGTACAGAATTTTTGGCCTGAAATGCCACAGAAAAGAGCATTTCTATTCAGCTAGAAACATTAGCTTCAAAAAGTGTTGGTGAAAGTTCCTTATTTTAATTGAAGTGGAGCTTTCTGAACATAGTAAAGTTCTTTTGGGATCAAATATAATAATGTGTTCCTGGACATGATTTATGTATTTTGAGTAGTGATTTCTTGTCTTGCTATTTGAAAAGATTACTGTTGCTGTTTTTCTTTGTGCTCCTCCCCCTACTGATAATGTGCCTTCCTCCAACAATTACTTCTATGACAATTTTTTTCTTAAATATCTCAGATTCCAAACATTTCTGGCGCATTGCCTTCGCAGACTCTTCTTCCTCGAATGCAGGTTTGTCTTCTATGTTCTTCGCCTAGTGGATAAGCCCAATATGTCTCATTGGTTTTATTGAAGTAAAATTTTGTTGGATTCAAATGAAACAAGAGGGTGACTGGTGCTACTGTAAAGTTGTGTCTTGTTGTCTGGTGGGTCCTGCTTACAATAACCCTCCCCTATACTTTTGCTGCATTGTAAGGAGCCTTCGGCATTTGGGGTATATTAGTTTTTAGAATGAAACAAGAAAGAAGTCAAGAAATTATGGTGATCTATATATGGTTTTCTTGCATGTTTTGAACTATATTATTTATTCGTAGAAAAATTTAGTCAGTGTTTTGCTTGACTCACTCCATTGATGTTATACTTCATGATGATTCAAGTCCATTAGTACATCATTGCAACTATTATAAAAAGTGATTGGTGACTTTTAGGGGCTGTTCTGATTTGCAAACTTATGAAATTGGTTTTAGAAGCTTTTAATTTCTTTTAGCTTTTTGGAATTTTATAACATGATTTTCATTTTACATAAGGATTGGCTAGTCTATGTTAGGAACCAATAATTGAAATGAAAAGGAAAAGAAATGATTTCTCCATCACAAAGAGCTAATACTCAATTTACAAATGAACATCTTCCCCCTTTCATATCCTTCCTCTATTATATCTAATTATCACCTCAACTAACTCACTAACTCGGAAGTATTTTAGCTATCTGATCTAACATTTCCTTCTCCTAGTACCTTAACAATACACCACTCCTAAAAAGCAACCTTGTCCTCAAGGTTGGATTTGTGGTAGTTGGATGGACCACATGACTCATCTTCATCATTATGATCTTCATCTGCCCTCCTCAGAGCATTGCAATGTTTTCCTGCTGTAGGAATGGGAACCCAATGGTCATTGCATACAAATCAAGCATTGGAAAAAAATTGATTTAATCGGTTCAATATCAAGAAAAACCGTATAGGATTAATCTCCCTTGTGTCTAAAATACATATAGGATGAATATATTTATAATAAAGAGTGATACAAGTATATATGATAACCAAACATAAATATGGTAAATAGAAGATATTGATACAAACAATATCTACCAACATCAAACAATGTCTATGTTTCCCTAACAAACAACAAACGCTATGTTTCCCTAATTAACATAAAACACAATATATCTAACATAATCCATCATGAGTTTTAGGACAAATGGAATTTAATTGGTTGCACAATTATGTTTGACAGGTGGACATTTGAAAAAATTGAGTTAATCCATCAAGAGTTTTAGGACAAATGGAAGTTAATAGGTTGCTTTGCACAATTATGTTTTTGGTGCATTTTCTTAAAGGGGTTATGTTTCTTTATTCATTGGATTCTTTAGACATTTTAATAGGTTACTGGTCCTGAAATCTTTACCAACTGTAAAATTTTAGATTATGGCCCTGTTCGAGCACGTAGTGGACTGGTTTAGCTCGTGGATTTAAACCTGTTTTGACAATTCCAATTTTTACACCCCCTATGCTCATGAATGCATATTGTGCCTTGGCCCTAGCATTTCACCCAATTGAATCTTCCCCCACAAAGGCTGGCAGGTCTCCCTTGGTCAAAATTTGTGCTCCCACCATCTATAACATTGGCTTTCCCTCAAAGATTCAGCAAGTTAATTGTCGGGAACCAAGAATTAAAATGAGAAAGAAAATAAATATCTTTATTGAATAGGATGAAAGGAACAAGAAATAAGAGATTGCTCTTTCCCGTTGTTAAAGGATTTCTCCTTTTACAAAGATCTAATGTTCAGTTTACCAATGAACATATTTCCCTCCTTCTGTCCTTCCCTTATATATAACTAACGTCTCAATTAACTAACTAATTCATTAATATTCTAACTACTTCTGCTTCTCTTTATATACCCTATCATTTCCTTGTGACTCACTTTCAGTTGGCAGCTTTCTTGAATAAATTGTTTGTATTATGCATTTACTGATTTTTTATCATCTGTATAGAATGAATAGTTGTCTCTACTTGCTTTTGGCTGACTTCAAATAATGAGGATAAAATATTCAAACTTGCTCTACATTTATTATTTCCTCAGTTCGGATTATCTGGAAACAACCCTCAGCGAAGTCATACTTCTCAAATGTTGAGTGATCAGAGTATGAACTTTATCCTATATCTTTTTTTTTTTTTTCATTGGTTATTTATGGAACTTTGTTCGCTAGTCTGTCCTCCTTGAAACGGTTGTGAGGCAACCTGGTGTGTCATTTATTCCATCTATTTGTGTGCGAGTTTTAACTTAATCATAACTGTGAGGTTTACCTTGCAGTGTTTAACATGGGAGGTGGCAATCTCAGTGGTATGATGCCCATGCAGCAGCAACAACAACAACATGGTTCACAGGCATTTGGTAGCATGGCATCGAATGCTCAGAATCTTCAATCTGGGATGGTGACACTTCAAAACACACAACAGAATCACCCCAATTTCTCTCAACAGAGACAGCAAAATCCGCAGTGATTAGGACTAGGCATGGATGATTTTGCTTGAAACCCTGAACCGAACTTTGTTGCTCTAGATACGTGGTTTAGAAAAACTGAAACCAACTTTTTATTGTATTTTGGGTTGCCAAATTGTTTCTAATTTTGTAAAAGAACTGAACTGTAAAAAGAAACTGGTTAGTCCATTTAGGTTGATAGGTTAATTGAAATTATAAGGCAGGATTTTATAAATGCATTACAATTGTGCAAAAATATATTATAATTAAGAAAATAGTTTGTGTGAAGAGCATAAAATGATTGGTTGACTCTAAATTATTTGTAGAGGTGATAATGGAAATCGTCGTTCATCGAGTTCCATTTTTACCAAACCCAGACACGTGAAATTGGTTTCCTTCCATGATTACGTCTAATTTCATATTGTAATAGTTGACCAATCATTTAACCAACATTCTTGCCAATTCTTCATTTGATTGGATGTGCGCTGTTCGTGGAGAATAGGTGATTCAAAGATAAGCAGTGCTGTTAGAATAAACAAGCCTGCAGAATAAACTATTAGGATTAAATACAAATTTATTTGTACGAGAAAAATTTTCAAAAATATATTACTTCTGTTTAAATTTAATTCTGCAGAAATATATTTACTCGTTTAATGAAATATACTTGAAGTTAGTGTTTACAAGAGTGCCCTGTAAAAGGTCCCTATAATGAAAATGTAGACGTTAGAGGGAGAAAACGAGCTTTTCATGGCAACACGAGCCCGGAAAAACGTCAAAACAGTTGGTATTAGGGAGGGAGATCGTATAGAATCTCTAGAAGAACCGTTGATCGGTTAATTGTTCAATTATATCTGAATTGTTATCAATTTTTTTCGCAAAACATAAAATAAAAATAAAAGGGAAAGAAACAATGGTAAAGGATATTCAGTAGAGATGTTAGATGGTGTCTAGGTACACACTTCAGAGTTTAATCGAATGCCTCAATAATATAGGAACAAATTCTGGTGAATATTGCTATTCCTTGAGCTGTTCTGTGTCATTTGGAAGATTCAAGGAAGTTTGTCACGGCAACTGCAACATCTTTCTACAAACCATTCTAACCTGTTCTTAGAAAATGGAGAAAAAAAAATTGTCAGTGACATCTTCAGCCTTGCATCTATCAAGAATGGCGGGAAAAGACCTAGCTAATTGTTTTTGACTAGTGGATAACAAAGAGGGATCTCTTTGAATACCTACCAGTCCAAGAGAGATAATTTGTCATGTGCATTACTTGTGCTAGTCTTGAACAAAAGGAAGTCCAACATCCTAAACCATCATGATTCATACTTGGTAAAATTACAATTCAACGTCGGTCTCGGTCAATTTCTTTGTTTATTCACATTAGTTGTTAATATTTTGTTACTAAAAAGAAATGAATCTACAACTTTTTTCACCCTCCATTTGAAACCCTTTAGATCAACTTTATATTTCTCAATGTTACTGAGAAGAGTTGAACCCACCAATAATAATTTGCAATGCTTAGCATCCTCCTCTCAGTACAACATAATGATTTAGTATCAATCAAAAGTTCAACTTAATAATTAAACGAAGAGAATGCAAAATCAAATTTTGAAACGAAGATTGTTTGTTACATACGTAGAAATGCATATGAAATTAAGAGAAGAGAGGACTCACAAATCCTTGAGGCACGTATTCTTGGATTCGAGTTGTTGGTGATCCAATGAAAATGCGTAAGGAACATTAGTAGTGGGTAATGTCTTGTGCAGAAGAGGAAGATTGTCATGAGATGGGTGGGAGGAAGGAGGGAGTGAGAAAGGTGGCGATGGAGTGGAAGATACTGAGAAGGAGTATGTCCTGTTGCCTGGTCCAAAACTAATGGGAAGTGGAGAGGGAGGTGTGGGAGGTGATGATGTTGGAGACTCACTCCCTAAATTCATATTAATTCAACATAATCTTTTCCAATTCACTTTCATTCTTCTTTCCTCTGTCTCAGTCATTTCCTGGACTAAATATAAAACAATACTGCAACAGTAATCTTAAGTTAAGGGCATGCATGAGTTTTAGGTGTAACCAACCTAACGGTCATACATGTGCCAAATTGCCCTGGCAAGTGCCAACCATCAGCTATTTAGCTAGCTACTCATTCTTTGCTTGACCAACCTTGCTTCAGATTGACTTTCAGCTTTTGTCTCAGTCTCTCTTTTCGTTTGAGTTGAGGATTCCATAAAGGGAGAAACTTTTGGCAAAATATTTATCATGTCATAGAAATTGTTTACATTATATATGCATTATATAGATCACACATATAGTCCAATTACTTTATTTGAATAGCCATTCATCATTCTTCAAAGGTAAAGATTTTCTTAACTCCGACAAAAATTCCACTTCCTTGAAAGGTGTCAAACATTTAACAATTTCCTTGTCAAATTTCTTTTATTTATAACTTTTGTATTTCTTTACTCAAATAATTATAGATTCAAATACCAAATTATTAAATGATATTCAAAGATCATATGTAGAAATCGACAGAACTAATCAAAATTAGAAATCTCGGCAAAACAGGTAAATATAATATCCGAACTTAAGAGTGTAAAACCAACAACTAACCTAAACCAATATCCTAAAACAATTCAGAAAACAGTAATTATCAAAACTGAAGTACAACCAGACTCCTAATAGCTACAAACTAGTGTCAAGTGTAAAAGATAACAAAATCAGCAAATGTAAACTGAAGAAGACTAGGCTAAGCAAAACTAATGAAAAGGAAAGAAAACTGCACTAATCTAAACTAAAAACAGCATGGCCTAACTCAAATTGGCCATACTATAGTTACAACTTCTAGTTAGTAGTTATACTAACTAAAGAAAGTATCAAAATTCTACTCCTATTAGGAAAAACAAAAACTGGGAGCAAAAATTGAAACACATTATTCTTCTGCTCGACTCTGTCCAATCTGTGTATGTGCACGCACTAATCTGGTTGTCTATAGAAATCTGTGGCAGCAGTAGCAACTCCTTCTCATCATCCAATGAGAGTGGCTGAATGTGTAAAATAGGAGATGTAAGATCATCAGCAACAGCATCTGTAACTGTAACTTCAGCACTATTATCAAAAACAACAGTATTAAAATCAGCAGCAGCAACAAAATTAAGATTCGAAGTACGAGCAATGGGGTTACTAAAATCAGAATTAGAAACAGCAGCAACAAAAAAATTAGGATCATGAATTCCCAAATTCAACAGCATCAATACAGAAGTGTTTAAAGCAAATACAGTTTACTTTACAACATAATCATAAATGCACCAACACTGCTAGCATCTAAACTTATGACACCATTTTCAAATTATTAGTCTTAATGCAGATATAAGCACCAAGGAAAATCCAAGATAGTAAAGGAAATAGGTAATTTATTCATCACGAATAAATTCAGACTGTACCTGAAAAAGAGACAAATGTCAATGAAGACAGTAATATTGAAGGTATCCCATGCAACATCATACATGAGCTATGAAGCTCTGACATGGCTCGGAGGCTTACTTCCGACGCATTGTGGACATGGACATTGCTAAGGTACACAACACTTTTTTAGGTTTATTTCATGTGACTTAAGTAGTTATTTCAACTATAAAGAGAAACGCTTCTAACAAGAGATTCAGCTCCAGGCACCTGGGAACAATTAAAAAGTGTGTGTGTGTGTGTATATATATATATATATATATATATATATATATATATATATATATATATATATATATGTATATATCCAGCATAAACACACACCAAAACAGAATTCTCTGCAGAAAACCAGTTAGGATAAAAAAAAACCACAATATAGTGTATTCAATTTAACTGGCCAAAATGCAAAGAGCTTAGAGACTACGGAGAAGGAAACAAAAAAGTGCCATGGACACCCCCATATCAGCAAATAAGGAACTTGGTGAAGGGGAAAGTACTCCAGAAGAAAGGATTAGTGTCAGGCGTTGCAATGAGAAGACTCACATCATCTAAAATGAGAAAGGGGTCAATATTTGAATTTAAGGTGTTGAATGCAGATATGTTGTCAGAAATGTGCCTGATGAGTAGTGCCGGATGCAGTGGAGCATCTTTGGAGGCATGGAGAATCTTCCGTCTATTAAAAGTAACCTAGTTGACAAAAACAAACATAGAAGAATATTAGTCAGGGATGTGAAACAAAGTTACAAAATTGAGGCTAGTCATATAAAAGATATTATCAAGTATACAGTGCAAATATTCAAATCTGAAGTGTTCCAATCAAATGGTATTGAATTCTGCCACTGTTAGATATAAGTTACAAGAAGATACACGTGCTCTACTAATAGCTGGAATATGCTAGCACCCATCCCCCTCCATTCCTTCACAAAATATAAAGAAAAAGTATAAGATTAGTAACTATTACCGGGGGTATGATAGGTTAATGAATTTCACAGCATAGAAATTAATGAACCCTTCAAGCAGAAGTGGGCTACATGGTAAGCATAAGTGTTCAACCAACTGAAGCAGCTACATCTGACAGATCTTCAGAACTGGATGAATCTAGAATTGGGTTACACTCTGTATTAACTTCAGCTTGATGTTTATGTTTTGCTTGTACTCCTTCCTCATGCCAAACATAGTTCAATGCATGCAATGCCTTGGCAGATAACAACCTCAGATCTCTCATTTCAGGCAACAAATTTAAAACAGAAAGATATATATCCGATCTACATGCATATTTACATAAGTTGAAGAAATTTCTGTCACTCAAGTGTATCCCTGACTCAATCATCTCACGCAGTATCTGTTTCATCATTGGAAGATCTCTTTCTTTACAAAATGTGAAAAACATCAAATTATAGGTATGAGCATTAGGTTTCAGACCATTGTCCTTCATCCGGTAATACAATGTGCAAGCCTCTTGAATTCTCCCATCTCTAAAAAGTGCATAGAGGCCAATTGAGTATGCCACACTGTCAAGCGGATATCTATTCATTACTGCTAAGCTGGTAACACTGACAGCCTTGCGATACTTTTGGACCTTTAAAAGTTCGCCTGTTATTGCAGTATGTAGGTAAGCATCAGTATCATGAGAACTCATAACAACAACACGGTACACATTAACAGCTTCATCAACTCTTCCCGCAGCGCAGAGTGCGCTTAACAGTCCAGCAAAACTATATTTATCTGGCACAAAACCGACATCAATCATGTAGTCATAGAATCCAACGGCAATAGAAGGCAGGTCGGCTTTAGTAAGAGAGCTTAAAAGAGCATTGCAGAACACTAAATCAGTATCTATATGTCTGGAGGCTATAACTACTTTGGGTAAGAGATAAAACATCCTGGAACGACAGATGGTGGATAACAATGAAGTAAGGGTATAAGAATCAGGTTTTAAGTTTTGGTCGGATAAACTTAAAAAAACTCGGAGTGCATCACGGCACCTTCCAGCCTTTGAAAGAGAATCAATTAATACATTAGATAAAATTAAATCTGGGATTTGGCCTGTAGATAACATGTCATTAAACAAACGGAAAGCATGAGTTAGCATGTTGTATTGCATAAAAGCCTTAAATAAGATGGTATATGTTACAACATTAGGATAACAACCGGTTTGAAGCATATTGTTGAAGAGGTTGGCAGCAAGATGAAGACGGCCTAATCTACAATAGTTATGGATGAGAATGGTCCAAATATTGACAGAGAAACTGATGCCCAGAACAGTCATCAGTGCCAGAAGCTGAAAAGCTTGCGGTAGTGCATTAATGTTACAGAAAGAATGGAGAAGCATCCGAAATGTGAGAGGGGAGGGAGAATAGCCTGCCCTGAACATAAGTCTGAAAATATGAGAGATGTAAGGGAGAGTGTTGCGGCATTGTCTCTTCAAGTTAATGTTGGAAAGATGAAAGAGTGCAATGTTGAAGGTGAAGAAATTAGGGGGATGGGTCTGGTTGAAGAGAGAGAGAGAAACCGCCACATGGGAGTGCCCTGTCCTAAAGAGAACATCCATAAGCAAATTACGAGCAAAGGTGTCGGGGACAAATCCATAGGAGCCTTGCATGTGCTCATACGCCTCAACAACCATGTCGTACATACCTCCACGCCAATAAACCCTCAACAACACCAACTGAGATTTAGGGTTTGTTAAAGAGGCACATCCAATGCTCTTCAACTCAGAGAGCGTGGCTGAGACAGTGTTGTAGCGGTGAGTGAGGCGACGGAGCACAGTGACGATGTGATCGATGGCTGGCAAGTCATTGCGGCGCCGTTGGGCTGTCCACAGAAAAATTGAGAGAGCAATCAAATCAGATGGACATCTAGACACTGTAAGCTTCAAACTCTGGCTGTTCACTCTCTGCTTCTGCTTCTGTCTCTGCCCACAGCACCAAGCAGAAGAAGAATGGCATTGCATTAGTCTGAGTCTCCACCCTATTCCTGTTCCCTTTCTTCTCCACATCCAACTCCATATCATTTCCCTCAAAAACAATTCTAAACCCTAATAATTCTTGGATATCATGTTTTCTACTCACTTTTGCAGTCGTGGTGCAGTCGACGGTGAGGTTTCTGCAGCGGCGCAGTCATGGTGCAGTCGACGGTGAGGTTCCTGCAGCGGTGTCGACGGTGCAGTCGCGCGCGAGTCGCAGGTGAGGTTCCTGCAGCGGCGCGAGTCGTGGTGGTCGCCGGAGGCACGAGGCAGATCTGGTTCGCGTGAGGTCCCTGTTCGCAGTCGCGGCGGTTCGCGGTGCTCTGCCGGTTCGGGTTTCGTCGCAGCGGAGGCGACTCGCGGCGGCTTCGCAGTGGTGTCTCTCTGTCGGCGATCCTCGTTTTCTCGTAAGGGTGTTTCGCGAGCGCCGTTCTGGTTTCGCAGCTCGCAGTGGGATCAATGGTGGCCTGCTTTTCGGGCACCTGTGACGGTGGCTAGGGTTCCGGTCGTAGTCGCAGCAGTTGTGTCAGTGGCTGCTTTTGTAAATCGGTAATTTTGCATTGACCTATTACTCGATTCACGAAGCTGTCCTTACTAATTGTCACTGAATTACTACCTCTACTATCTTTCCTTATTGACGAAAATGCCACTTATATAATTAATGATTTCGTATCCTAACTTTTGGTTAATTTTATTTGGTATCTATATTTTTTATTTATTTAATTTAGTACTTCAATTATTTAAAATGATTTAATTTGATTTTTTATATATGGAACAAATGTTAAGTTGTAAAATTTTTAATTTAAAAAAATAATAATTTTTTAAAATTAATTTTTTATTTTTATTTTTCAAAAAATTTAAAAATTATCACGTGTCGTTTTATCATCATGTCACGTGACAACTTATAATCATGACACGTGACGATAGTAATAATTATGTTCAATTTAGTCCTCTAATTAAATTTTTGGTTCAATTTAGTACCCTAACTTTTTAAAATGATCCAATTTCATCATCTTCAATTTGAGACCAAATTAGTAAATAAGTTTAATTACAACTTATATTATAACTTATATATACATGTTACAATAACTTTTTCTAATATATACATCAAATCATTTCACCTAAATACTTAAATTATTTAAATTTTTTACATTTGTTACCATTGTAATTTTTTACACATGAAATTTGTATACTTGTAAAAAATAAAATAATTTGAATATTTAGGTGTAGTGATTTAATGTACAAATTCAAAACAATTATTTTAACATGTATATATAAGTTATAATTAAATTTAGTTACTAATTTTGTCTTAAATTGAAAAAGACGAAATTGATCATTTTAAAGGATTGGAATATTAAATTGAACAAAAAATTTAAATTGAGGATTAAATTGAACATGACTATTACCACCGTCACGTGTCATAATTGTAAGCGTGATATGATAGTAAACTGACACGTCACAGTTTTTAAATTTTTTTAAAAAATAAATAAATTTAAAAAAATTTATTTTTTTAAAATGAAAAAAAAAATGAAAATTTTATAGCTTAACACATATGATGTGGACATGGTATTAACTCCAACTTAACAAAAATGACCAAGTTAAATCTTTTTAAATAATTAGAGTACTAAATTGAAAAAAAAAATATAAAAATATAGGTACCAAACTCTCATTACTAATTGTCACTTAACTAGTACTTTTACCCGTGCAATGCACGGGGCACAAGATTTTAAAAATTAAAAAATTAAAAAATATAATTAAATTTAATAATTTTTTTTATAAAATTAAATAAATTTTTAATTAATTTTATGATAA